>Ga0209676_1001175_pt1 | contig 28332 bp, 28 predicted proteins | sample AraplaCvi_mLB_r2_FD_184282 | JGI IMG/M metagenome (GOLD analysis project Ga0209676, IMG submission 184282) | Arabidopsis root microbial communities from North Carolina, USA - plate scrape MF_Cvi_mLB_r2 (SPAdes) (version 2) | ecosystem: Host-associated > Plants > Roots > Endosphere | place: USA... | reverse complement strand
CGAACGCCTGGCCCAGGGCGCCAACGTCAACGATATCGCCCAGCAACTGGCCCTGAGCAGCAAGACCATCAGCACCCACAAGGCGCGGCTGATGCAGAAACTCAACATCACCTCGCTGGCTGAACTGGTCAAATACGCGATGGAGCATAAACTTCTCTGACCCACCGCTATCAACTGTAGGAGTGAGCCTGCTCGCGATAGCGTGCTTCCTGAAAACAATTCATTGACTGATGCACCGCTATCGCGAGCAGGCTCACTCCTACAATGGATCTGCGTGCAGGCATATCCATTAGCGACAGCCGCTTTCGCCCTTGCTTGCGGCTTGCAGCTCACCGCTCGCCACTGCTTTATCCATTAGCGCCATCCTTGTAGGGCAATCCCTACCCCGAACCTTCCATTGTGCTTAAGCGATTCTCTCCTGCGCCCCGATTTGCGTGGCTGGCGCCAGCCACTAGGCTTGATGAACAAGCAGTCATCAACAGCAAGGGTGTGGGTATGAGCCAGGTCGATACAAGCGCAGGGACCAGTGATGTGCTGGTCAGCTTTCGTGGTGTGCAGAAGAGCTACGACGGCGAGAACCTGATCGTCAAAGACCTCAACCTGGACATTCGCAAAGGCGAATTCCTCACCCTGCTCGGGCCGTCCGGTTCCGGCAAGACCACCAGTCTGATGATGCTCGCCGGTTTCGAAACACCGACCGCCGGGGAAATCCTCCTCGCCGGGCGTTCGATCAACAACGTACCGCCGCACAAGCGTGACATCGGCATGGTGTTCCAGAACTACGCGCTGTTCCCGCACATGACCGTCGCAGAGAACCTTGCGTTTCCGCTGACCGTGCGTGGCCTGAACAAAAGCGATGTCAGCGAGCGGGTAAAGAAAGTCCTCAGCATGGTTCAGCTCGATGCCTTCGCTTCGCGCTATCCGGCGCAGTTGTCTGGTGGTCAGCAGCAGCGCGTGGCATTGGCCCGCGCGCTGGTGTTCGAACCGCAACTGGTGCTGATGGACGAACCCCTCGGCGCCCTCGATAAACAACTGCGTGAACACATGCAGATGGAGATCAAGCACCTGCACCAGCGCCTCGGCGTGACCGTGGTCTACGTGACCCACGATCAGGGCGAAGCGCTGACCATGTCCGACCGCGTTGCCGTGTTCCATCAAGGCGAGATCCAGCAGATCGCGCCGCCACGCACGCTGTATGAAGAGCCGAAGAACACTTTCGTCGCCAACTTCATCGGCGAGAACAACCGCCTCAACGGCCGCCTGCTCAGCCAGAGCGGCGAGCGTTGTGTGGTCGAGTTGGGCCGTGGCGAAAAGGTCGAGGCGCTGGCCGTCAACGTCGGCCAGACCGGCGAGCCGGTGACCCTGTCGATCCGTCCGGAGCGCGTCAGCCTCAATGGTTCGAGCGATCAATGTGTCAACCGCTTCTCAGGGAGGGTGGCGGAATTCATCTATCTGGGCGACCACGTCCGGGTGCGCCTGGAAGTCTGCGGCAAGAGCGACTTCTTCGTGAAACAGCCGATTGCCGAGCTCGATCCTGCACTCAGCGTCGGTGACGTGGTACCGCTTGGCTGGCAGGTCGAGCACGTACGCGCGCTCGATCCGCTTTCAGAAGCGCATTAAGAGGCGCACCAAGCGCCCCGGCAATACCAACACCAACCCTGCACGTGGAGAGAACAATAAATGTTGAGATCCCTGAAGTTCACCGCCCTGACTCTGGGCCTGATGGGTGCGACCGGCGCGATGGCTGCCGGCCCGGACTTGACCGTGGTGTCGTTTGGCGGGGCGAACAAGGCGGCGCAAGTCAAAGCCTTCTATGCACCGTGGGAAGCGGCGGGCAATGGCAAGATCGTTGCCGGCGAATACAACGGCGAAATGGCCAAGGTCAAAGCCATGGTCGACACCAAGAGCGTGTCCTGGGACCTGGTCGAAGTTGAATCGCCAGAATTGTCCCGTGGTTGCGACGAAGACATGTTCGAGCAACTCGACCCGGCGCTGTTCGGCAAGAGCGAAGACTACGTCAAAGGCGCGATTCAGCCTTGCGGCGTGGGCTTCTTCGTTTGGTCGACCGTATTGGCTTACAACGCTGACAAGCTGAAAACCGCACCGACCAGTTGGGCGGATTTCTGGGACACCAAGAAATTTCCCGGCAAGCGTGGCCTGCGCAAAGGCGCCAAGTACACCCTCGAATTTGCGCTGATGGCCGATGGTGTGGCGCCGAAAGACGTCTACAAAGAGCTGGCGAGCAAGGGCGGACAGGATCGCGCCTTCAAGAAACTCGATGAGCTCAAGCCAAGCATTCAGTGGTGGGAGGCCGGCGCACAGCCGCCGCAGTACCTCGCTTCCGGTGACGTGGTGATGAGCTCGGCCTACAACGGTCGCATCGCGGCGGTGCAGAAAGAATCCAACCTGAAAGTGGTATGGAACGGCGGCATCTACGACTTCGATGCCTGGGCCATTCCGAAAGGTCTGGACGCCAAGCGCGCGGAAGCGGCGAAGAAATTCATCGCTTTCTCGGTACAGCCGCAGCAGCAGAAGACCTACTCGGAAAACATCGCCTACGGCCCGGCCAACACCCAGGCCGTGCCGCTGCTGGCCAAGGATGTCCTGAAAGACATGCCGACCACCCCGGAAAACATCGCCAACCAGGTGCAGATCGACGTCAGCTTCTGGGCTGACAACGGCGAACAACTGGAACAGCGCTTCAATTCCTGGGCGGCGAAATAACCCAGCTCAAAACTGGATGAGAACTCCTGTGGCGAGGGAGCTTGCTCCCGCTTGAGTGCCCAGCACTCACAAAATTGGCAGTGCCAACCCGATTTTGGGGCCGCTTCGCAGCCCAGCGCGAGCAAGCTCGCTCGCCACAGGGGCCGCCATCCTCAGCGTGGTGGTTCAACACAACAGCGGCGGTTCGCCACCTCTGTAACGATCAAAGATTTGCGGAGTACGTCATGGCCATCGCCGTTCCCCTGAACGAGGGCGCCAGCCCCACCTTGAAGCAGAAGCTCAAGCGCGCCGAGCGGGTCAACCGCTGGAAGGCCCAGGCGCTCATTGCACCGCTGGTGCTGTTCCTGCTGCTGGTGTTTCTGGTGCCGATCGTGGCGCTGCTCTATAAAAGCGTCGGCAACCCGGAAGTGGTTGGCGGCATGCCGCGCACGGTCACTGCCATCGCCAGTTGGGACGGCCGCGGCCTGCCTGCCGAGCCGGTGTACAAGGCGGCCAGCGAAGATCTCGCCGAAGCACGCAAAAACCAGACGCTGGGTGATCTGTCCAAGCGCTTGAACATGGAGTTGGCCGGCTATCGCAGCCTGCTGACCAAAACCGCCCGGGCGCTGCCGTTCGCCAGCGAACCGGCCTCCTATAAAGAAGCCCTGGAAGCGCTCGACGAGCGTTGGGGCGACCCGGCCTACTGGCAAGCGGTGAAACGCAACACCAGCAGTATCACTCCGTATTACCTGCTGGCGGCAGTCGATCACCGCATCGACGACCTGGGCGAACTGGCCCCGGCGACCCCGGATCAGGCGATCTACCTCGACATCTTCGCCCGTACCTTCTGGATGGGCCTGGTCATCACCGTGATCTGCCTGTTGCTCGCGTATCCACTGGCCTACCTGCTGGCGAACCTGCCTTCGCGGCAGAGCAACCTGTTGATGATTCTGGTGCTGCTGCCGTTCTGGACCTCGATTCTGGTGCGGGTCGCGGCGTGGATCGTGCTGCTGCAATCCGGCGGCCTGATCAACAGCGCGCTGCTGGCCATGGGCATCATCGATAAACCGCTGGAACTGGTGTTCAACCGCACCGGCGTGTACATCTCGATGGTGCACATCCTGCTGCCGTTCATGATTCTGCCGATCTACAGCGTGATGAAAGGCATCTCGCCAACCTACATGCGCGCGGCGATTTCTCTCGGCTGTCATCCGTTCGCCAGTTTCTGGCGCGTGTACTTCCCGCAGACCTACGCCGGTGTCGGCGCCGGCTGCCTGTTGGTGTTCATCCTCGCCATCGGCTACTACATCACGCCGGCGCTGCTCGGCAGCCCGAACGATCAAATGGTCAGCTACTTCGTCGCGTTCTACACCAACACCAGCATCAACTGGGGCATGGCCACCGCGCTCGGCGGTCTGCTGTTGCTGGCAACCGTGGTGCTTTATCTGATCTACAGCTGGCTGGTCGGCGCCAGTCGCCTGCGCCTGAGCTAAGGGGAATTTGCGATGCTGAGTCCTTACATGTCGCCCATCGAACGGGTGTGGTTCTACAGCCTGCGGATCCTCTGCGGCCTGATCCTGTTGTTCCTGATCCTGCCGGTGCTGGTGATCGTGCCTCTGTCGTTCAACTCGGGAAGTTTCCTGGTCTATCCGCTGCAGGGCTTCTCGCTGCAGTGGTACCACGACTTCTTTGCTTCGGCGGAATGGATGCGTGCGCTGAAGAACAGCATTATCGTCGCCCCGGCCGCGACCGTGCTGGCGATGATCTTCGGCACGCTGGCGGCGATCGGCCTGACCCGCGGCGACTTCCCCGGCAAATCGCTGGTGATGGCGCTGGTGATTTCGCCGATGGTGGTGCCGGTGGTGATCATCGGTGTGGCGAGCTATCTGTTCTTCGCGCCGCTGGGGCTGGGCAACAGCTTCTTTTCGCTAATCGTCGTGCACGCGGTATTGGGGGTGCCGTTTGTGATCATCACCGTGTCGGCGACGTTGCAGGGCTTCAATCACAATCTGGTGCGCGCGGCGGCCAGCCTGGGGGCGTCGCCGCTCACCGCGTTCCGCCGGGTGACCTTGCCGCTGATTGCGCCCGGGGTGATTTCCGGGGCGCTGTTTGCCTTTGCGACGTCGTTTGACGAGGTGGTGGTGACGCTGTTTCTCGCAGGGCCTGAGCAGGCGACGTTGCCACGGCAGATGTTCAGCGGGATTCGCGAGAACCTCAGCCCGACGATTGCGGCGGCGGCGACGTTGCTGATTGCGTTCTCCGTCATCCTGCTGCTGACCCTGGAATGGTTGCGGGGGCGTAGCGAGAAACTGCGCACCGCTCAGATCTAAAGATCAAAAGCCACCCCCTCACCCCAGCCCTCTCCCCCAGGGGGGCGAGGGGGAAGGGAGCAGATCTTCGTGGCTTTCGCGGCCGGAGTTCGACTCGGTAATTCAGGTCGATGTACTTCGAGAGTACAACTCGGTCAGTCCCCTCTCCCTCCGGGAGAGGGTTAGGGTGAGGGGCTCTTGATCTTTTACCGGTCAACCATTCACCACCTGAATAGCAGACAACCCCAAATCCCCAGCTAATCTTGTGCCCAGCTCCCACATCTATAAGAGGCTGCGCACCATGAGTCTGTCCCAGTTCAAAATCGCTCACAAACTGATCACCGGCGCCGCAGCCATCGAGCAACTGGCGGCGGAGCTCACGCGCCTCGATGTCGACAACCCACTGATCGTTACCGACGCGGCGCTGGTCAAATCCGGCACCGTCGAGCTGGCGCTGGCACAACTCGGCGGGCGCGACTACGAGATTTTCGACCGGGTGCTGCCCGACCCGGAAATCGCCATCGTCGAAGACTGCATGCGCGCCTACCGTGAGGGCGGGCATGACGGTTTGATCGGCCTCGGCGGAGGCAGCGCCATCGACATCGCCAAGAGCGTCGCCGCCTACGCCGGTTATCACGGCGCGCTGGAAGACCTGTTCGGCGTTGATCAGGTGCCGCGCAAGGGCCCGCCGCTGATCGCCATCCCGACCACCGCCGGCACCGGTTCCGAAGTCACCAACGTGGCGATCCTCTCCGACAAGGTCGCGCAGTTGAAGAAAGGCATCGTCAGCGACTATCTGTTGCCGGACGTGGCGCTGGTCAGTCCGCAAATGACCCTGACCTGTCCGCGCAGTGTCACCGCCGCCAGCGGCGTCGATGCCCTGGTGCACGCCATCGAATCCTATCTGTCGGTGAATGCCTCGCCGATCACTGACTCCCTCGCCATTGGCGCGATCAAACTGATCGCCGGCGCCTTGCCCAAGGCCTACGCCAATGGCGCCAACCTGCAAGCGCGCGAAGATATGGCCACCGCCAGCCTGATGGCCGGCATGGCATTCGGCAATGCCGGAGTCGGCGCGGTGCATGCGCTGGCGTATCCGCTGGGCGGGCGTTTCAATATTGCCCACGGCGTCAGCAACGCCTTGTTGCTGCCCTATGTGATGACCTGGAACAAAATGGCCTGCGTCGAACGCATGCAGGATATTGCCGAAGCCATGGGCGTGAAGACCGCTCATCTGAGTGCCAGCGAAGCAGCGGACAAAGCCGTGCAGGCCATGAGCGATTTGTGCGCGGCGGTGGAAATCCCTGCCGGGCTGCGCGGTTTCGGCGTGCCGGAAGAAGCGATCCCGGCCATGGCCGTAGAGGCCGCCGGCATTGAGCGACTGATGCGCAACAACCCCCGCCAACTCAGCGCCGGCGACATCGAGAAGATCTATCGCGCGGCCTACTGAGTTGCAGTCGCTTGGGGCTCATGGCGCAACCCAATCATCGCGGTCCCGGTGCGCGCGTGGAAACTTGAGGTATACAATGCGCGCCATCGTGATTTAGCTCAGCACAGGTGCGTCATGCAGCCCTTCGTAATTGCTCCGTCGATCCTCTCCGCCGACTTCGCCCGCCTCGGCGAGGAAGTGGACAACGTTCTCGCCGCCGGCGCCGACTTCGTCCATTTCGACGTCATGGACAACCACTACGTGCCGAACCTGACGATCGGTCCGATGGTTTGCGCAGCACTGCGCAAGTACGGCGTCACCGCGCCGATCGACGCGCACCTGATGGTCAGCCCGGTGGACCGCATCGTTGGCGACTTCATCGAAGCCGGCGCGACCTACATCACCTTCCACCCGGAAGCCACGCTGCACGTTGATCGCTCGTTGCAACTGATCCGTGAAGGCGGTTGCAAATCCGGCCTGGTGTTCAACCCGGCGACCCCGCTGGACGTGCTCAAGTACGTGATCGACAAGGTCGACATGGTCCTGCTGATGAGCGTCAACCCGGGCTTCGGCGGGCAGAAGTTCATTCCCGGCACCCTCGACAAACTGCGTGAAGCGCGGGCGATCATCGACGCTTCGGGGCGCGATATCCGTCTGGAAATCGACGGTGGCGTCAACGTCAACAACATCCGCGAAATCGCCGCCGCCGGCGCTGACACGTTTGTCGCCGGCTCGGCCATTTTCAATGCGCCGAACTATCAGGAAGTCATCGACAAGATGCGTTCCGAACTGGCACTGGCGCGCCCATGAGCGGTTTTGAGCAGCTGTTCCCGGGGCAATTGCCACGGTTGGTGATGTTCGATCTGGATGGCACGCTGATCGATTCGGTTCCCGACCTGGCAGCGGCGGTGGACACCATGCTGCTCTCCCTCGGTCGTCCGCCGGCGGGTATCGAAGCGGTGCGCGAATGGGTCGGCAATGGCGCGCCGGTTTTGGTGCGTCGGGCCTTGGCGGGTGGCATCGATCATTCGGCGGTGGATGACGCCGAAGCCGAGCGCGCATTGGAAATTTTCATGGAGGCGTACGGCGCCAGCCATGAGCTGACCGTGGTCTATCCCGGTGTGCGCGACACGCTCAAGTGGCTGCACAAGCAAGGCGTGGCCATGGCGTTGATCACCAACAAGCCCGAGCGGTTCGTCGCGCCGCTGCTCGATCAGATGAAGATCGGCCGCTACTTCAAGTGGATCATCGGTGGCGATACCCTGCCGCAGAAGAAGCCTGACCCGGCGGCGCTGTTTTTCGTGATGAAAATGGCCAACATTCCGGCCTCGCAATCGTTGTTCGTCGGCGACTCGCGCAGCGATGTGCAGGCGGCGAAAGCGGCTGGGGTCAAGTGCGTGGCGCTGAGCTACGGATACAACCATGGCCGGCCGATTGCCGAGGAATCGCCGGCACTGGTGATCGACGATTTGCGCAAACTAATTCCCGGTTGCCTGGATCTGGCCGGTGGGATAACGTTGCCCGACGCTGTTCAACCCCCTTCTGGAAACGCCATCGTGGTGGTCACCCGCAAACTCTGGATGAAAGTCATCAAGGCCCTGGCCCGCTGGCGTTGGCGCGCCTGACTGATTCTGGCCGGCCCTGCCGGCGCGTTTGCCTGACTGACTGATTGCACCTCACACCACGAGGCACCTTATGATTCGCGAAGAATTCCTGCGTCTGGCCGCTGACGGCTATAACCGCATCCCGCTGGCCTGCGAAACCCTGGCCGACTTCGACACGCCGCTGTCGATCTACCTGAAACTGGCTGACCAGCCCAACTCCTACCTGCTCGAATCGGTGCAGGGCGGCGAGAAGTGGGGCCGTTACTCGATCATCGGTCTGCCGTGCCGCACCGTGCTGCGGGTGCACGACCATCACGTCAGCATCAACGTTGATGGCGTCGAGACTGAAAGCCACGATGTTGAAGATCCGCTGGCCTTCGTCGAAGCCTTCAAGGCGCGCTACAACGTGCCGACCATCGCCGGTCTGCCGCGTTTCAACGGTGGCCTGGTCGGTTACTTCGGTTACGACTGCGTGCGCTATGTCGAGAAGCGTCTGGGCAAGTGTCCGAACCCGGATCCCTTGGGCGTGCCGGACATTCTGCTGATGGTGTCCGACGCCGTCGTGGTGTTCGACAACCTGGCCGGCAAGATGCACGCGATTGTCCTTGCCGACCCTGCCCAGGCCGATGCCTTCGAGCAAGGCCAGGCGCGTTTGCAGGAGTTGCTCGAGCAACTTCGTCAGCCGATCACCCCGCGTCGTGGCCTGGATTTCAGCAAGCAGCAATCGGCCGATCCGGTGTTCCGTTCGAGCTTCACTCAGGACGATTACGAAAAAGCCGTCGACACCATCAAGGAATACATCCTTGCCGGCGACTGCATGCAGGTCGTGCCGTCGCAGCGTATGTCGATCGACTTCAAGGCTGCGCCGATCGATCTGTACCGCGCCCTGCGGTGCTTCAACCCGACTCCGTATATGTACTTCTTCAACTTCGGCGATTTCCATGTCGTCGGTAGTTCGCCGGAAGTGCTGGTGCGCGTTGAAGACAACCTGATCACCGTGCGCCCGATTGCCGGCACGCGTCCACGCGGTGCGACTGAAGAAGCCGATGTGGCGCTGGAGCAGGATCTGCTCTCGGATGACAAGGAGATCGCCGAGCACTTGATGCTGATCGATCTGGGCCGCAACGATACCGGGCGCGTCTCGGAAATCGGTTCGGTGAAGCTCACCGAGAAAATGGTCATCGAGCGTTATTCCAACGTCATGCACATCGTCTCCAACGTCACCGGCCAGTTGAAGTCGGGCCTGACGGCCATGGACGCACTGCGGGCGATCCTGCCGGCGGGGACTTTGTCCGGCGCGCCGAAAATTCGCGCGATGGAAATCATCGACGAACTCGAGCCGGTCAAACGTGGGGTATATGGCGGCGCGGTCGGTTACTTTGCCTGGAACGGCAACATGGACACCGCCATTGCCATTCGTACCGCTGTGATCAAGAACGGCGAGCTGCATGTGCAGGCCGGTGGCGGCATCGTCGCCGACTCGGTGCCGGCGCTGGAGTGGGAAGAAACCCTGAATAAACGCCGCGCGATGTTCCGCGCCGTGGCCCTGGCCGAGCAGACCCCGGAAATTTGAGCCACGCAATTTCCCATGTGGGAGCGAGCCTGCTCGCGAAGAGGTGTGTCAGTCACCGTTCATGTTGGCTGACCCGGCGCTTTCGCGAGCAGGCTCGCTCCCACATCGGGTTTTGTGTTGAGGCATAAAAAAAGCGGCGCCCCGACAGGCGCCGCTTTTTTGCATCTACGACTCAGAAATCCAGCACAACCCCGACATTCAGTCCCTGCTGTTTGAAGTCATCGTCCTTGCGCAACGTATACCCCCCACGCAGCGCCAGGTCCGCTGTCAGCTTGTGACTGACGCCAAGGCTCAAGCGGTTCAGATGACTCGCCGGTGTATAGCCTTCAAGGGTGAAGTCATTGGCCGGCAGGGTATTGAGGGCGATGTTGACCTTCTGCACGTCATCTTCGTATTCACGCTCATGCGCGTATTCGCCGTACACCTGCGTTTGCGCGGTGAAGTTGTACTTGCCCTGAATGCCCAGGCCCAGACGTTTCGAATCGCGGCTCTGGTCATCGAAGGTCAACGCCGTGGCGCGATTGCTCTTTTCCGAGTAACCGTCGACATCGACACTGGCGTAATCGGCGCTGACAAATGGCGACAGGTGCCATTGGCTGCCGGGTTGGGCAATGTCATAACCGAGGCGCGTGCTGAACGCCCACAGGCTACCGTCGGTATCGCCTTTCTCCGCACCCTCGCTGGCGCCGAGGTCGAACTTGCGCTTGAGATTGTCGTAGTCGAGTTTGCCGCCGGTCAGCGCGGCCTCGGCCCACCAGCGATTCTGCTGGAACTGGGCGAACGCGGTGGCCATGTAGCTGTTGAGTTTGTAGTCGGAGTCGTTGTGGCCGGCCTCGAGATTCTGCCGGTACAAACCGGCCGCCACGCCCACGCGCCAGGCTTCGTTCAGGCGATAGCTGCCGCCGACGTTGAGGTTGTAACCGCTGCCATCGGCACTGGCGCCGCTGCTCTGGCTGTCGACATCCAGATGCTGTCCGCCCGCCGAGACGATAGCGCGCCATTGGCCGACCGCTTGCCAGTTTTCCCAATCCGCCTGCCATTGGTTACGCAATTCATCCTGATGCGCACGCACAGTGCCGTGGGCCATTTCCGGCAACAGGCTCAGTTCCCACGGCGCTGCCAGTAGAGAGTAGGCGTAATCGGCGATGAGTTTCTGCCCGGATTCGGTCGGGTGCACGCCATCGTTGTAGATCAGCTTGGTCGGATCCGGCGTAGCACTGTTGATCCCGTAGCGGGCGTTTTCCGGGCAGCCACTGCCGCTGAAGCAGGTCGCGGTGAGGTTCTGGTCAGTGGCCAGACCGAAGCGCCCCGGGTCGGCGAAGACTTCCGAGAGCAGCACCGGAATGTTCAGCGGAATGACTTCGGCGTTGATGCCTTGCAGGCGCGTCACCAACTGGCTGTTGAACTGGTTGGCGAGGGTGCTGCTGAACGCTTGCAGCGGCGTGCCATTGATGGCAGGTGTCAGGCCCACGTCGGGCAGTAGCCAGACCATCACGTATTTGGCGCCGGCGGTCTGCAGAGTCTGCACGCTGTCGGCCAGCCGATCGGCAGCGGCGTTGGCTTGGGGCAGGCTGAGAATGCGGCCCTGGAGGAAGTCGTTGCCGCCACCGGAAATGTAATACAGCGCATTCGGGTCGGCGCGAAAACCGTTCGACGGCAGGTAACCGGCGCGGGTGCGTTCGCCGGTGGCCGATTGGGTGGTGATCGAGTCGAGAATCTGGTCAGTGCGATAGCCGCCGACCGCCCAGTTGTTGCCGTCGGGCTGGCCGTTTGCCGCGCGCACCGCGGAGCTGGACGACGCAGTCTGGTCGGGGGAAAAGCCCAGGCGACCGCCAAGCAACTGTGTGGAATTCAATGAATAAACTTCGCCGCTGCCATCCCGATATACCGGCCCGGTGCGGTTGGTGTAGCGCTCGGTGGAGCCCGCCGGGCCGCCCGTGTCGGCGAAGGTGCCGGCGTCGTTGAGGCTGTCGCCGAATACGATGAAGCTCGAATAAGGGTTGGGTGCTGCGTTGGCCTGGGCGCAGGCCAGTGCGAGCAAGCAGCCGGCCAGCGGTACAAACAACGTTTGTCTGATCATGAGCAAGTCCGTTTATTTATTGTTGTAGGTGAACGAAACGACAGTACCAAAAACGTTCGGCGTTTTGCCATCGGTCGCGAATCCTTCTGCCGTTTCATAACCCGCAGGCCCCGCCATATTGCACGCTCCGCCCAGCTAAGTTACTGTGCCGGAACGTATGAACGAGACCTTCCCCGTGTTGATCACCAGCAAACTTCTGGATCAAGTCATCAAGGCACACGCCCGCTGGCGTTGGCGCGCCTGAATCTTCTCTGCCGGCCCCGCCGGATCTGTATCGCTTTGCCTTCCTTGTCTGTTTGAAATGCCGCTGTGCTGGCGCTCTCTGCGCGTCTGACATCGCGCAGCGCCCTGCGGGCAAGTCATCTGAAGGCTGTCATCAAGTCAGAATTCAAGAGGTTCGAAACGCCATGTTGCTGATGATCGACAACTACGACTCCTTTACCTACAACGTTGTGCAATACCTCGGCGAGCTGGGTGCCGAAGTCAAAGTGGTGCGCAACGACGAACTGACCATCGCCGAAATCGAGGCGCTGAATCCCGAGCGCATCGTGGTTTCCCCCGGGCCGTGCACGCCCACCGAGGCGGGCGTTTCCATTGACGCGATCAAGCACTTCGCCGGCAAACTGCCGATCCTCGGCGTGTGCCTCGGCCACCAGTCCATCGGCCAGGCCTTCGGCGGTGATGTGGTGCGTGCCCGCCAGGTCATGCACGGTAAGACTAGCCCGGTATTCCACGAGGACAAGGGCGTGTTTGCAGGCCTCAATCATCCGCTTACCGTTACCCGCTATCACTCGCTGATCGTCAAGCACGAGAGCCTGCCCGATTGCCTGGAGCTGACCGCGTGGACCCAACACGACGACGGCTCGGTCGACGAAATCATGGGCCTGCGTCACAAGACCCTGAACATCGAGGGCGTACAGTTCCACCCCGAGTCGATCCTCACCGAGCAGGGTCATGAACTGTTTGCCAATTTCCTCAAACAAACCGGCGGCACGCGCTAAGGACTTCCCATGAATATCAAGACAGCCCTGAGCCGTATCGTCGATCACCTCGACCTCAGCACCGATGAAATGCGCGATGTGATGCGCGAAATCATGACCGGCCAGTGCACCGAAGCGCAGATCGGCGCGTTCATGATGGCCATGCGCATGAAGAGCGAGAGCATCGACGAGATCGTCGGTGCCGTGTCGGTGATGCGTGAGCTGGCCGATCAGGTCGAGCTGAAAACCCTCGACGGCGTGGTCGATGTGGTCGGCACCGGCGGTGACGGTGCGAACATCTTCAACGTCTCGACCGCGTCTTCCTTTGTTGTTGCAGCGGCCGGTTGCACCGTGGCCAAGCACGGCAACCGCGCAGTCTCCGGCAAGAGCGGCAGCGCTGATCTGCTGGAGGCTGCCGGCATTTACCTGAACCTCACCCCGGTACAGGTCGCGCGCTGCATCGACAACGTCGGTATCGGTTTCATGTTTGCCCAGACTCACCACAAAGCGATGAAGTACGCCGCCGGCCCGCGCCGCGAACTCGGCCTGCGCACGCTGTTCAACATGCTCGGCCCGCTTACGAATCCGGCCGGTGTGAAACATCAAGTGGTAGGCGTGTTTACTCAGGCGCTGTGCCGGCCATTGGCCGAAGTCTTGCAGCGACTGGGCAGCAAACACGTGCTGGTGGTGCATTCGAAGGACGGTCTGGATGAATTCAGCCTCGCCGCGCCGACCTTTGTCGCCGAACTGAAAAACAACGAAATCACTGAGTATTGGGTCGAACCGGAAGACCTCGGCATGAAGAGCCAGAGTCTGCACGGCCTCTCGGTCGAGGGCCCGGAAGCATCGCTGGCGCTGATCCGCGATGCCCTCGGCAAGCGCAAAACCGAAAACGGCCAGAAAGCGGCCGAGATGATTGTGCTCAATGCCGGTGCGGCGCTGTATGCCGCCGACCTGGCAAGCAGTCTGAAACAAGGTGTGGAGCTGGCGCACGACGCGCTGCACACCGGCCTCGCTCGGGAAAAACTCGAGGAGCTGGGTGCCTTTACCGCGGTATTCAAAGTGGAGAATGAAGGATGAGTGTACCGACGGTTCTGGAAAACATTCTGGCGCGCAAGGTTGAGGAAGTCGCCGAGCGCAGCGCTCGGGTCAGCCTGAGCGAGCTGGAAGGTCTGGCCAAGGCGGCCGATGCACCCCGTGGTTTTGCCCAGGCATTGCTGGCGCAAGCGAAGAAGAAACAGCCAGCAGTGATTGCTGAAATCAAAAAGGCCTCGCCGAGCAAAGGCGTGATCCGCGAAGACTTCGTGCCGGCCGACATCGCCAAGAGCTACGAAAAGGGCGGGGCGACTTGCCTGTCGGTGCTGACCGACATCGATTACTTCCAGGGCGCCGATGCGTATCTGCAACAGGCACGCGCTGCGTGCAAGCTGCCGGTGATCCGCAAGGACTTCATGATCGATCCGTACCAGATCGTTGAAGCCCGCGCGCTTGGCGCCGATTGCGTGCTCCTGATCGTCTCCGCGCTCGACGACGTGAAAATGGCCGAACTGGCCGCCGTGGCCAAAGGCGTCGGTCTCGACGTCTTGGTGGAAGTGCACGACGGTGACGAACTGGAGCGCGCGCTGAAGACCCTCGACACGCCGCTTGTTGGCGTCAACAACCGCAACCTGCACACCTTTGATGTCAGCCTGGAAACCACTCTCGACCTGCTGCCGCGCATCCCGCGCGATCGCCTGGTGATCACCGAGAGCGGCATCCTCAATCGGGCCGACGTCGAGCTGATGGAAATCAGCGATGTGTATTCGTTCCTGGTCGGCGAAGCGTTCATGCGCGCGGAAAACCCGGGCGTTGAATTGCAGCGCTTGTTCTTCCCGGAGCGGGGCGGTCCAGTAGTCAGCGGTTCGACCCTCGACTGACCGAGTCGCCCTCATTCGCGAGCAGGCTCGCTCCCACAGGGAAATGCATTCCAGTGTGGGAGCGAGCCTGCTCGCGAAGAGGCCCTGAATTCCGCTAAAGAGATTCAATCTGCCGGAGCCCCCCATGTCGCTGCCAACCCCCCTGACCATCGAATCCGGCCTGCAAGCCGAACAGGACTTGTTGGCCTCGGTCTGCGCCGGCGACGCCGAATTCGGTCTGCTGTTCTGGCAACCCACCGACCGCGCGCTGGTCATGCCGCGCCGCCTCAACCGTCTCCCGCAATTCGCCCACGCCTGCGAAGTCTCCGCTGCCGCCGGCTGGCCGGTGCTGCTGCGAGAAACCGGCGGCGAGCCGGTGCCGCAATCTGCTGCAACCATCAACATTGCTTTGGTCTATGCCCCGCCTCGCAGCGAAGGCGACTTGAACCGCATCGAAACCGGCTATCGCCGCCTGTGCGATCCGATCTGTCAGTTGCTGGATGAATTGGGTGGTACATCGTCGGTGGGGGAAATCGACGGTGCATTCTGCGATGGCCGCTTCAACGTCAATCTCGACGGCCGCAAGATGGTCGGCACCGCCCAGCGCTGGCGTCAGAGCCAGGGCGGACAACGTCCGGTGGGTCTGGTGCACGGGGCGATGCTGATGGATGACGAGCGCGAGTCGATGGTCGCCGCGGTCAATCGCTTCAATGAAGCCTGCGGGCTGGAGCAACGGGTGAGGGCGCAAAGCCACATCGCCTTGCATGAGAAATTCAACGCGCCACAAGCGTTGGCGCGTCTCGATGAGCTGTTTCGTTTGATGTTGGCGCAGATCTACAGCGCCTGATTTGCAGGCTTAGCGTGTCCCGAAGACCACCATGGTCTTGCCCTTCACGTCGACCAGGTTGCGTTCTTCAAGATCCTTGAGCACGCGGCCGACCATCTCTCGCGAACAACCGACGATCCGACCGATTTCCTGGCGGGTGACTTTGATCTGCATGCCATCCGGGTGCGTCATGGCGTCCGGCTGTTTGCACAGTTCCAGCAGGCAACGGGCGACTCGGCCGGTGACGTCGAAAAACGCCAGGTCGCCGACTTTGCGCGTGGTGTTGCGCAGGCGTTGTGCGATTTGTCCGCTGAGTGCGTAAAGAATGTCTGGGTCCTGCTGCGACAGTTCGCGGAACTTGGCGTAACTGATTTCCGCGGTTTCGCATTCGACCTTGGCCCGCACCCAAGCGCTGCGTTCCTGTTCGTGGCCGGCTTGTTCGAACAGGCCCAGTTCGCCGAAGAAATCCCCGGCGTTCAGGTAGGCGATGATCATCTCGCGACCATCGTCGTCTTCGATGAGGATGGTGACCGAGCCCTTGATGATGAAGTACAGCGTGTCCGAGCGATCGCCGGCGCAGATGATGTTGCTCTTGGCCGCATGACGACGGCGCTGGCAGTGCATCAGCAGTTTGTCGATGTTCTTGATTTTGGGTGTGGGGGTAATAGCAACCATGGTTGTATCCCGAAAAGACTGCACGGTGATGTTTGAGTTTTTATGAGACGCTGAAGGCGGTCGCTACAGGGCTGACGAATGGGCGCCAGCGAATTGGCGCCAGCTTACCAGACACTTCGTCGAAAATTCGAGAAATTACCTACAGCCAGACAGCATCCGTCCTAGGACGTCGCTCCTGCCGGGACAAAGCCCTGTGCTAAGCTGGCGACCCGTTTTTTTACAGTGGAGTCTGGGCGATGAAGGCACGCATCCAATGGGCTGGCGAAGCCATGTTTCTCGGCGAATCGGGCAGCGGTCATGTTGTGGTGATGGACGGCCCGCCGGACGCCGGTGGTCGTAACCTCGGGGTTCGCCCGATGGAGATGCTCTTGCTGGGTGTCGGCGGGTGCAGCAACTTCGACGTGGTCAGCATCCTGAAGAAGTCGCGGCAGGCCGTCGAAAGCTGCGAAGCCTTCCTCGACGCCGAGCGCGCGACTGAAGATCCCAAGGTCTTTACCAAGATCCACATGCACTTCGTAGTCAAGGGCCGGGGCCTGAAAGAAGCCCAGGTCAAGCGCGCCATCGAGCTGTCGGCCGAGAAGTATTGCTCCGCGTCGATCATGCTCGGCGCGGCTGGCGTGGCGATTACCCACGACTATGAAATCGTTGAACTCGGTTGAACCGACATTCAACTATCATAAAAGCAGTGCAGACTCTGGCGATCCCCCGCTGACGTCTGCATAATGCGCCACTTTTTTCAGGGCAGTGATCGGTCAGCCGACAGGTCATCCGCCTGAACAGATAACCAAAATCGCCATCGCGAAGAGGTGTTAACCGTCCTACGCAGGTGCGTTGTTCGCACTTGACGGGCATGCTTGATCACGCGGCCGCGCCGCATACATAGAGAGTTTTTAACGGTGAAAAGCAAACTCAAGCTCCACGGGTTCAATAACCTGACAAAGACCTTGAGCTTCAACATCTATGACATCTGCTATGCGGAAACCCCGCAAGACCAGCAGGCTTACGTCGAGTACATCAATCAAGAGTACAACGCGAAACGCCTGACGCAGATTCTCACAGAAGTTGTCGAGATCATTGGTGCCAACATCCTGAACATCGCCAGTCAGGACTATGAACCCCAGGGCGCCAGCGTCACGATTCTGATTTCGGAAGAGCCGGTAACCCCGACTGACAGCCAGATCGAAGAATCGCCGGGCCCGTTGCCCGAAATCATTCTGGCCCACCTCGACAAGAGCCACATCACGGTGCACACCTACCCGGAAATCCATCCGGACGATGGTATTGCGACCTTCCGTGTGGATATCGACGTGTCGACCTGTGGTGTCATTTCACCGCTCAAAGCGCTCAACTTCCTCATTCACCAGTTCGATTCGGACATCGTGACCGTGGATTACCGTGTGCGCGGCTTCACCCGTGACGTTGAAGGCAACAAGCATTTCATCGATCACGAGATCAACTCGATCCAGAACTACCTCTCCGAAGACACCCGCGACGCGTACCAGATGACCGACGTGAACGTGTATCAGGAAAACCTGTTCCACACCAAAATGCTGCTGAAGAACTTCGAACTGGACAACTACCTGTTCGGCGATGCCACCAGCAATCTGTCTTCCGAGCAACGTGCTCAGGTGACCGAGCGTGTGAAACACGAAATGCTGGAAATCTTCTACGCGCGCAATATGCCGAGCTAAGAAATCCGGGCACAAAAAAAAGGCGACTGCTTTGCGGCAGTCGCCTTTTTTGTGGGCGTTTTTCAGATCCGGTAAGTGCTCTTGGTCATCACTTTGGCCAACAGGCTCATGCCGAACTTCACCGGAGCCGGGAAGCGGAAACCGCCGGCCTCCAGTGCACTTTCCGCGTGATGTTCTTCATCGATACGCATCTGCTCCAGAATCGCCCGGGATTTTTCGTCCTCGGCCGGCAGTTGCTCCAGATGCTCGTTCAGATGCTTGCACACCTGATGCTCGGTGGCGGCAACAAATCCGAGGCTGACCTTGTCGCTGATCAGCCCGGCGACTGCGCCGATGCCGAACGACATACCGTAGAACAGTGGGTTGAGCACGCTGGTGTGGCTGCCCAGCTGGTGAATGCGCTGTTCGCACCAGACCAGATGATCGATCTCTTCTTCGGCCGCATGCTCCATGGCCTCGCGCACCTGCGGCAGCTTGGCGGTCAGCGCCTGGCCTTGATACAACGCCTGGGCGCAGACTTCACCTGTGTGGTTGATGCGCATCAGGCCGGCGACGTGGCGGGTGTCTTCATCGCTCATCTGCACATCGGGCTGCACGATTGCCGGCGACGGACGGTACGGCTGGCCGCTGAAGGGCAGCAAGGTACGCATCGCGGCATCGGCTTGCAGCAGAAGACGATCAATGGGCGAGTAGTGACGTTGGGTAGTCATGCTGACCTCCGGGAAGAATCTCGGCGGCCAGTTTAACCGAATCGGCCGGGGAAGGTTTGCGCTGGGTCATGTGGGAGCAGGGCGCTCCCACCGATCTGCGGGTTCAATCAGCCCGGCGGCCAGTTCATCTGGCGTTGACCGAGTACGTGCATGTGAATGTGGTAGACCGTCTGCCCGCCCATTTCATTGCAGTTCATCACCACCCGGAAGCCTTCCTCGCAACCCAGTTCCAGCGCCAGACGCTGGGCGGTGAACAGGATATGCCCGGCCAGTGCCTTGTCGTCTTCGGTCAGGTCGTTGAGGGTACGCACCGGTTTCTTCGGGATCACCAGAAAATGCACCGGTGCCTGTGGGGCGATGTCGTGGAACGCCAGAACCTGGTCGTCCTCGTAGATGATCTTCGCCGGAATTTCCCGGTTGATGATCTTGGTGAACAGAGTATCCACAGCTGTTTTCTCCGTTGTGTGAGCTGGGCTGAGTGTACCCACGGAGGATCACCACGCCCAGCCATTTGCCTGTCGGCCCTTCAGCGAGGGCAGTAAGCTTTGTTGACCATGCCGACGATGGTGCGGTTGAGCCCGCGCGAACCGAGCCGAGGCAGAAAGGCGAACCAGCGGTTTCGGCGTCCGGGAATGATGATCGCGCGGTTTTTCTCCAGGGCGCGCACGGTATACAGCGCGACCTCCTCGGGACTCATCAGCAGTTTGCTGGCGTTGAGTTTGTCGTTGTTCAGTTGTGCGGTTCTGAAGAACGCGGTGCGGGTCGGGCCGGGGCAGAGCACCGACACCTTGACCGCACACTTCTTCAGTTCCACCCGCAGTGCTTCCGAGAAATGCAGTACATACGCCTTGCTGGCGTAGTAGGTGCTCATCCACGGCCCGGGGTTGAAGGCTGCCACCGACGCGACGTTGAGAATCTGCCCGCCGCCCTGCAACGCCATGCTGTTGCCGATGGCATGGCAAAGGCGGGTAAGGGCGAGGATGTTCACTTCGATCAGGTCCTGTTCGGTCATCCAGTCCTGGGCCAGGAACGGGCCGCAAGTACCGATGCCGGCGCAATTGACCAACAGATCGATTTGGCGATCGCCTTCTTCAAGCTCCAGCAGAAACCCGGACAGGCGCAGCGGCTCGCCAAGATCACAGGCGCGGAACAGCACTTCCACGCCGAAGCGCTGGGTCAGTTCAATCGCAATGCTTTCCAGCTGATCACGCTGGCGAGCCACCAGAATCAGGCTGCGGCCACGGCGCGCCAGGGCTTCGGCCATGGCCAGGCCAATGCCGCTGGAGGCGCCGGTGATCAGAGCGTAACGGGTCATGCAAATCTCCATCGCAACAGCGCCGCGCCGTGGACGCAGGTGTCACGGCGGGGAGCGTTGTTCATTCTTTCGCAGAGTCTACAGGGGCGAGGGCGGCTTCGGCTGCATCGTCTGCCGAATTCGCGGTGGGCTCGACTTCCACATCGATTTCATCGGTGGTCACCGAACCGCTCTCGTAGCTGCTTTCAAGACTGCTTTCGTACTCTTCCTGGATGGCGGTAATCCCGCCCAGCATGCCACCCATGAAAAACAGCCCGATGAACACGATCCACAAAGAGCACAGCACTTTGACTGCCGTACTGTTCGGCGGAGGCGGTGGGCCATAGCGGTTGGCGCCGGTATTGCCCGGCACGACCATGATCACCAGCGGGAAGAAGCTCCCCACGAACGGCACCAGCGTCAGCAGCCAGAGCCAACCCGACCAGCCGATATCGTGCAGGCGCTGAATGCTGAACAGGATCCCGACAATCGCGAAGGCCAGAAACAGGAAGAAGGCGAGGAGACCGCCGATGATCAGGCCGGTGGTCGAGTCGGCGCTCACCAGGCCCAGACCGATCAGCGCGAACACGCTGACGATTGGCAGGGCTACCAGGCTCAACACCATCGACCATGCCAGGTAACGCAAGCGGCCGATCCGGCCTTCAACGCTGAACGGTTTGAGAGGTGCGAATGCCGGCAGGTTTTCACCGACGACGGCGCGAGGCGGCGCATAAGGCGAGTCAGGCTCCGCAACGGCGGCGCTTTGTTCGTGGACATCCGACAGGTTCAGTTCGATGGGTGTTTCCGTTTCGATCCGGGCATCGATCCCGGTCTTGCCCAGCGCTTGCAGGTAGGTCTGCGCATCGCTGTGGGACAGATCACGCTTGAGCGCGACGGTGCGGCCATTGAACAGGCGCTCGATGGCGGCGACATCGCTTTTGAACAGATCGGCCAGGTTGAGCTTGGCCGTGGTGATATCGACGCCGGGCTGGAGCGCGCCGTCGAAAACGATCTTGTAACGGGGTTCGCTCATGGCCGAGGCATCCTTGTCGCGAGATAAATTGAGTCTAAGGCCAGTCAGACAGCGACTGGACGGGTTTCATTCAACGTGGCCAGCGTTTCGGCAGTTGTGCTGCGTGCTCCAGGGCCTGGCGGTATTCGGTATCGAGACGCGCCACCAGTTGATCCACGCTTGGCAGATCGTCGATCTGGCCTACGCCCTGACCCGCCGACCACACGGTTTTCCAGGCCTTGGCTTCGTCGTTGATCGGCTTGAGCTTGTCGCCGAAATTCACTTCGCCCTTGCCTTGCAGGGCGGCCATGTCGAAACCGGCGGCCTCCAGGCTTTGGCGCATGAAACTGGCCGGTACACCGGACACGGCAGGAGTATGAATGATGTCGGCGGCTTTGGCAGTCAGCAGCATCTCCTTGTAAGCGTCAGGCGCATGACTTTCAGTGGTGCCGATAAATCGCGTGCCGAAGTAGGCCAGATCCGCGCCGAGCAGTTGTGCGGCGAGAATCTCATGCCCATGGTTCAAACATCCTGCAAGCAACAGGGTTTTGTCGAAGAACTCGCGGATCTCGGCGATCAGCGAGAACGGGCTCCAGGTCCCGGCGTGCCCACCGGCACCGGCCGCGACGGCGATCAAGCCATCGACACCGGCCTCGGCGGCTTTCTCGGCATGGCGGCGGGTCGTCACGTCGTGGAAGACCAGGCCGCCGTAGCTGTGCACGGCGTCTACCACTTCCTTCACGGCACCAAGACTGGTGATGACGATGGGGACTTTGTGTTCGACGCAGATGTTCAGGTCCGCCTCCAGACGTGGATTGCTCTTGTGAACAATCAGGTTCACGGCATAAGGCGCCGGGTTCTCCAGTGTCGCCAGTCCCGCTTCGATCTGCTCCAGCCAGGCCTTGAATCCGCTGCTTTCGCGTTGATTCAGCGCCGGAAAGCTGCCGACCACGCCGTTACGGCAGCACGCCAGCACCAGTTCAGGATTGGAGATCAGAAACATCGGTGCTGCCACTACGGGCAGACGCAGACGTTGTTCGAGCAGAGCGGGCAGCGACATCGGAAGTACCCCGGAAAGTTGTATTTGTTGAAGTTAGAACGGCTTGACCACGACCAGAATTACGATAGCCAGCAATAGCAGAACCGGTACTTCATTGAACCAGCGATAAAAGACATGGCTGCGGGTATTCTCGCCACGGGCAAAGCGTTTTACCTGCGCGCCGCACATGTGGTGGTAACCGATCAACAGCACGACCAGGGTCAGTTTGGCGTGGATCCAGCCACCGCTGCTGAAGATGCTCGGGTTCAGATAGATCAGCCAGCCACCGAAGATCAGCGCGGCGATCATTGCCGGGCCCATGATGCCGCGATAGAGCTTGCGCTCCATGATGCTGAAGCGTTCCTTGCTGATCGTGTCTTCACTTTGCGCGTGATAAACGAACAGTCGCGGAAGATAGAAGAGGCCGGCAAACCAGCACACGATGCTGACGATATGCAGCGCTTTGATCCACAGATAGAGCATTTTGGGTTATTCCCTGATTCACGGTAGGCCCGATAGTAGAGGCTTGAGCGTCCGCACGTCACCTTGGCGGTTGTCGCAGGGGCGCGCGGCCCCTATTATCGACGGCTTTCCAGTGGGTTCGTTGAGGGCAGGTTTATGGTCAAGGTCGGTATCGTCGGCGGCACGGGTTACACCGGTGTCGAACTGCTGCGTCTGTTGGCACAGCATCCGCAGGCAGAAGTGGTCGTCATCACTTCCCGATCCGAGGCCGGTCTGGCCGTGGCTGACATGTACCCGAACCTGCGCGGCCACTACGACGGTCTGGCGTTCAGCGTGCCGGACGTGAAAACCCTCGGCGCCTGCGATGTGGTGTTCTTCGCCACGCCACACGGTGTGGCTCACGCCTTGGCAGGCGAACTGCTGGCGGCGGGAACCAAGGTCATTGATCTGTCGGCCGACTTCCGTCTGCAAGACGCTGATGAATGGGCCAAGTGGTACGGCCAGCCGCACGGCGCGCCAGAACTGCTGGACGAAGCTGTCTACGGTTTGCCGGAAGTCAATCGCGAGCAGATCAAGAAAGCGCGCCTGATCGCGGTGCCGGGTTGCTACCCAACCGCTACGCAACTGGGCTTCCTGCCATTGCTTGAAGCAGGGCTGGCCGACACTTCGCGCCTGATCGCCGACTGCAAATCCGGCGTCAGCGGTGCCGGGCGTGGCGCGGCTGTAGGTTCTTTGTACTCCGAGACATCGGAAAGCATGAAGGCCTATGCGGTAAAAGGTCATCGCCACCTGCCGGAAATTCGCCAGGGTCTGCGTCGCGCGGCGGGCAAGGATGTCGGCCTGACCTTCGTACCGCACCTGACGCCGATGATTCGCGGTATTCATTCCACGCTCTATGCGACCGTGGTCGATCGCTCGGTGGATCTGCAGGCGCTGTTCGAAAAGCGCTACGCCAACGAACCGTTCGTCGATGTAATGCCAGCCGGTAGCCACCCGGAAACCCGCAGCGTGCGCGGCGCCAACGTCTGCCGCATTGCTGTGCATCGTCCGCAGGATGGCGATCTGGTGGTGGTACTTTCGGTGATCGACAATCTCGTCAAGGGCGCCTCGGGCCAGGCGGTGCAGAACATGAACATCCTGTTCGGACTGGACGAGCGCTTCGGCCTGTCCCACGCCGGCATGCTTCCTTAAAAGCTGCTACGAGCTTCAAGCCACTAGCTACAAGAGATCAGCAGCAGGCTTGAAGCTCAGCGCTCGAAGCTTGCCGCTGCTCCTCTAATAGTTGACCAATTTTCTAGGACAAGCGGATAATGCGCGTCATCACGCATTATGGCGGCGTAACGCCGGGAGATAGTCAGCATGAGCGTCGAATCCTTCACCCCCACGGCTTTGCAATTCACTCAAGGTGCTGCGCACAAGGTGAAGAGCCTGGTCGATGAAGAGGGGAATGATCGCTTGAAGCTGCGCGTATTCGTTACGGGCGGCGGTTGTTCTGGGTTTCAATACGGTTTCACCTTCGATGAAGACGTGGCCGATGACGACACCATCGTCGAGCGCGAAGGCGTGAGCCTGGTGGTCGATCCGATGAGCTTCCAGTACCTGGCCGGTGCCGAGGTGGATTATCAGGAAGGTCTGGAAGGTTCGCGCTTCGTGATCAAGAACCCGAATGCCACAACGACATGTGGTTGCGGATCGTCGTTCTCGATCTGATCGCACTTCACCGCACACAACAAAACGCCGCAGAGCCTTTCGGTTCTGCGGCGTTTTTGTGTGCGGAGATTATGCCGGGTAGATAGCGCCGAGTACGCGCAGGCCGCGAGCACCGGTGACGCTTGGCCGGTTCGCGGCAATCCCTTCCAGGCAGCAATGAGCGAGCCACGCGAAGGCCATGGCTTCCACCCAATCCGGATCGACGCCGTGAGTTGCGGTGCTGGCGACCTTAGTGTTCGGCAGTAGATCCGCCAGTTGTTTCATCAGTGTGGCGTTATGTGCGCCGCCGCCACAGACCAGCAGTTCCTGCGTGTTCGATTGAGCACTTTGCAGCGACTCGACGATGGTCAGCGCCGTCAGTTCGAGCAGCGTGGCCTGAACGTCTTCGGCCGCAAAGCTCGGCAGGCGTGAAAGATGCTGTTCCAGCCAAGGCAGATTGAACACTTCACGGCCGGTACTCTTCGGGCCTTTGGTCACGAAGAACGGGTCGCTGAGCAGTGCTTTGAGCAGGCTTGGCTGAACCGTGCCGGTCGCAGCCCACTGCCCGTCCCGGTCATAGTTTTCGCCGCGTTGCCGGTGAATCCAGGCGTCCATCAGAACATTCCCCGGGCCGCAGTCGAAACCGGCTACAGGTTTGCTTGGCTCAATCAGGCTGAGATTGCTGAATCCGCCTACATTCAAGACTGCCTGGTTACCGGTACGCTCTTCAAACAAAGCTTCGTGAAACGCTGGCACCAGAGGTGCACCCTGGCCGCCCGCCGCAACATCGCGGCTGCGGAAATCACTGACGACGGTAATGCCGGTCAACTCTGTAAGTAGGGCTGGGTTACCGATCTGCACGGTGAAGCCGCGTGCCGGTTCATGGCGAATGGTCTGACCGTGGCTGCCGATAGCGCGGATGGCATCGGGTTGGAGCTGTTGTTGAGCGAGGAGGGCATGAATACCTGAGGCTGCGAGCTCGACCCAGTGTTGCTGGGCAATCGCCGAGCGGGCGATCTCGTCGGGGCCGCTGGCGCACAAGCCAAGCAGCTCGGCGCGCAGGGAGTCAGGCATTGGCAGGTAGTGGGTGGCGATCAGTTTGATCGCCGAGGTCTGTTCGATCAGGGCGATGTCCAGCCCGTCGAGACTGGTTCCGGACATCACACCGATATACAGGGCCATCGCTTAGCGCTTGCTCGAAGCCAGCATGGTGGCCTTCTCTTGATCCATTCGCGCCATCAGCGGCTGGCTCTGCGCCAGGAAACGCGCGCGCTCGGACTTGGCGATCGGATCGGCCATTGGCAGCTTCTGCCCCAGCGGATCGACGTGAACGCCGTTTACCTGGAATTCGTAATGCAAATGTGGGCCAGTAGAAAGGCCGGTGGTACCGATGTAGCCAATGACTTGACCCTGCTTGACGGTACCGCCGGTTTTCACGCCTTTGGCGAAACCCTGCATGTGGCCGTACAGCGTACGGTAGGTGTTGCCATGCTGAATGATCACGGTATTGCCGTAACCGCCACGACGGCCGGCCAGTAATACTTTGCCGTCACCGGCAGCCTTGATCGGCGTGCCCCGTGGAGCTGCGTAATCAACACCTTTGTGGGCGCGGATCTTGTTGAGAATCGGGTGCTTGCGGCCCATGGAGAACTTCGAGCTGATGCGGGCGAAGTCAACCGGCGTCCGGATGAAAGCCTTGCGCATGCTGTTGCCATCGGCGGTGTAATAGCTGCTGTTGCCTTGTTTGTTGGTGTAGCGAACGGCGGTGTACGTCTTGCCACGGTTGGTGAAGCGCGCGGAAAGGATCGGGCCGGTGCCGACTGCCTTGCCGTTGATGACTTTCTGCTCGTAGATCACATCGAATTCGTCACCCTGACGGATGTCCTGAGCGAAGTCGACGTCGTAGCCGAAGACGCTGGCCATATCCATCGTCAGGCTGTGAGAAAGGCCGGCGCGCGCAGCGGACTGCGAAAGCGAGCTGTTGATGACGCCATGAACGTAGGCAGTGCGAACCGTTGGCTTGGCGGTGACACGGTTGAACGAATAGCCCTTATCGTTCTTGGTCAGGGTAATGGTTTCAACGTCGCTGACCTTGCTGTGCAAGCTGGTCAACTGTCCTTCCGGACTCAGTTCGAATTCGAGTTTCTGACCGCGCTTGAGCTGGCTGAATTGTTTGGCCTGCTTGTCGCTTGCCAGTACTTCGTGCACAGAGGCTGCAGGCAGACCGACCTTTTCAAACAGGGTAGACAGCGTATCGCCTTTGGAAACCACGACCTCGCGGTGACCAGGCTCTTTTGATTTCTCAGCAGCCGCAACAGGCGCCGGCGCGGTTTCAGCTGTTTGCGCGGCATTTTCGTCGCTGTTTTCGATTTGTGCGAACGGGGAAGCTGCGGGTTCGTTTGTGGCTTGAGCTGCATCGGCAGCGTCTTGATCTTGTGTCAGTTGTTCAGCAGGACTTTCCAGTTCAAGACTCAGAGTCGTCTTTTTGGCTTCAACATCGCTGGAGGGAAATACCAGCAACGCCAGACTGAGAAGGGCGGCGATTCCACTTGCGGCGAGCAGGTGGGTCTTCGGGTAAAGCGGGGGCGCTTTAGACGGTTCTGTGGTCATAGGTAATTTTTGACTTTGAAATAGATGAATTGGAAAAGATGAATGACATGATGAAGATGAAATAACTGTATAAAATATAACCAAATCATCTCTGAAGCAAGTCCACAGAACTCGGGCCTGTGGATTGCTGTCCGTGCGCCGGGCAAAACTTGTAATTGGTGCGCGTTCTTGTATGGTTGGTTCCCTTTGAATCTGAGCCTTGCGGGTCTGTTATGAAGTCGGTTGAAGAGCAGCTAGCGCTGATTAAACGTGGTGCGGAAGAACTGTTGGTCGAGTCCGAGCTGGTCGAGAAGCTCAAACGCGGCCAACCGCTGCGTATCAAGGCTGGTTTCGACCCTACCGCTCCGGATCTGCATCTGGGTCATACCGTGCTTATTAATAAGCTGCGTCAGTTCCAGGAGCTGGGGCATCAGGTGATCTTCCTTATTGGTGACTTCACCGGGATGATCGGCGACCCGAGTGGCAAGAGCGCAACGCGCCCGCCGCTGACGCGCGAACAGGTTCTCGAGAATGCCGAAACCTACAAGACTCAGGTTTTCAAAATTCTTGATCCGGCGAAAACCGAAGTTGCCTTCAACTCCACCTGGATGGACAAGATGGGGCCGGCGGATTTCATTCGTCTGACGTCGCAATACACTGTCGCCCGCATGCTCGAGCGCGATGATTTCGACAAGCGTTACACCACCAATCAGCCAATCGCTATTCACGAGTTCCTCTATCCGCTGGTGCAGGGCTACGACTCGGTCGCACTGCGCGCGGACGTCGAACTGGGCGGTACCGATCAGAAATTCAATTTGCTGATGGGGCGTGAACTGCAGCGTGGGTATGGTCAGGAGGCTCAGTGCATTCTGACCATGCCATTGCTGGAAGGTCTGGATGGCGTGAAGAAGATGTCCAAGTCGCTGGGCAACTACGTCGGTATCCAGGAAGCGCCGGGCGTCATGTACAGCCAGCTGGTTTCCATTCCGGATGCGCTGATGTGGCGTTACTTTGAATTGCTGAGCTTCCGGTCCATGGATGAGATCGATGCATTCCGGGCTGACGTTGAAGCTGGTGCGAACCCGCGTGACATCAAGATCAAGCTGGCTGAAGAGATTGTTGCGCGTTTCCATGGTGAAGAAGCTGCAGCGAATGCTCATCGTGGGGCTGGCAATCGCATGAAGGATGGCGAGCTTCCGGACGATTTGCCTGAGATCGAACTGGCTTCGGCTGAGGACATGCCGATCGCTGCCGTTCTTAATAAGGCAGGCCTGGTGAAGAACTCGGCAGCAGCGCGTGATCTGTTGGCGGCTGGCGGAGTGCGCGTTGATGGTGAGGTGGTTGATCGCTCCTTTATATATGTAGTGGGCGCGACTCACGTTTGCCAGGCCGGTAAGAAGGCTTTTGCGCGTATCACGCTGAAATCTGAATAAAGTTGGAATTAGGGGTTGACGGCGAATTCCAGAGGTCTATAATTCGCCCCACTTCCGGCGCAGTCGAAACGGAAAACTCCTTGAGATTCAACGAGTTATGCAGTTTTCGGCAGCGGCTCGCTTCAGATCATCGAAGCCTGGAAGGAGTTGAAAGAGCAGTGATGTTTGGCTCTTTTAACGGTTCGATCTTCTCGGTCGAAAGCGGAGAAAATGAGGTGTTGACAGCAGCGATTAACGCTGTAGAATTCGCCTCCCGCTAACGAGAGATCGGAAGCGCAAGTGGTTGAAGTTGTTGAAGAATTCTTCGAAAACTTCTGAAAATAATCACTTGACAGCAAA
>Ga0209676_1001173_pt1 | contig 28347 bp, 26 predicted proteins | sample AraplaCvi_mLB_r2_FD_184282 | JGI IMG/M metagenome (GOLD analysis project Ga0209676, IMG submission 184282) | Arabidopsis root microbial communities from North Carolina, USA - plate scrape MF_Cvi_mLB_r2 (SPAdes) (version 2) | ecosystem: Host-associated > Plants > Roots > Endosphere | place: USA... | reverse complement strand
TGCGACACCGGCTTCGAGGGCATGGGCCAGACCTGGTCGGCCCCCAAGGTGATGCGCGCCAGCGGCTACGGCGGCGGCAACAGCCCGCTGCTGATCTTCGGCGGCGGCTACGACAAGTGCGAGGACGTCGACACCAACAGCGCGGCCCAGGCCTGCGGCACCGGCGCGAAGGGCAGCGGCATCTACGTGCTCGACGCCGACACCGGCGCGCGCCTGCAGATGTTCGCCACCGCGCGGCCGGTGGTCGGCGAAGTCACCGTGGTCACCGACTCCCTGGGCATCGCCCGCATCGCCTATGCCGCGGACCTGGGCGGCAACGTCTACCGCATCGCACTCGGCAGCGGCGCGCCTTCGGGCTGGACCATGACGCAGGTCGCCTCGCTGGGCTGCGACACGGTGACCACCTGCACGCCCAACCGCAAGTTCATGTTCGCGCCCGACGTGGTGGAAGACAACGGCTCCTTCGTCATCCTTCTCGGCTCGGGAGACCGCGAGAAGCCGCTGCGCTACTACAACTCCGCGCTCGGCGTGGCCAACCGCTTCTACATGCTGGTCGACAAGCCCACCGACAGCAGCTGGCTGAGCAGCGAGACCAGCAACTGCGGCACTGGCAACGGCCTGCTGTGCCAGGCCTCGCTGCAGCCCATCACCGACACCTCCACGCCGACCTCCTCCGACCTCGCGACCAAGAAGGGCTGGTACCTCGCCCTGGCCGCCGGCGAACAGGTGGTGACCAGCTCGGTCACCGCCTACGGCGTCACCACCTTCAACACCCACACGCCGACCAACCCCAACACGCAGTCGTGCCGCGCCGACCTCGGTACCGCGCGCGTCTACAACGTGTCGTACGTCAACGCCGCTCCCCAGGGACCGGGCGGGCGCTTCCAGAACGTGGTGGGCGGCGGCCTCGCGCCCTCGCCGGTGGTGGGCCGCGTCCAGCTCGACGACGGCAGCATGCGCGACGTGGTGATCGGCGCCAATCCCGACTCCTTCCTGAGCCCCAAGGGCACATCGCCCAAGGCCGCGTTCAAGCAGCCCAAGGGCCGGGTCTACTGGTTCATCCAGAAGTGAGCATTCGGAGCACCGACCACATGCGCAACCCCGGCACCGCCCGCGCGCGCGGCTTCACGCTGGTGGAGCTGATGGTCACGGTGGCCGTGCTGGTGGTGCTCATCGCCATCGCCGTGCCTTCGTTCGACAGCATCCGGCTGTCCACGCGCCTGAGCGGCTATGCCACATCGCTGGTCTCGGGCAGCCAGCTCGCGCGCAGCGAAGCCATCAAGCGCAACGCCCCGGTCACCCTGTGCGCCTCTGCCAACGGCACCAGCTGCAGCACCAACGGGCAATGGGAGGCCGGCTGGATCGTGCTGAGCGGCACGCAGGTGCTGCGCGCGGAAAGCGCCGCGGCCTCCGGCTACCTGCTGCGCGAAGCGGGCGGCGCCAGTTCCATCGTGTTCCAGGCCACCGGCATGGGCGCGGGCCAGAGCCGGATCAACATCTGCCGCGCCACCCCCAGCGCCAACCAGTCGCGCGCCGTGAGCATCAGTGCCACCGGGCGCACCAACGTCACGAAGTCGAACGACGGGAGCTGCGCTTCGAGCTAGGACGACGCCGCCGGAAAGGCCGCTGCGGCGGACCGACGACAATACGCCGCAGCGACGGAGTCCGGATGGCGGCCCGGCCCCTTGTCCAAGAACCCACGAACCCAGGAGCAACGACCGCATTCATGGAACACCGGCTGGATTGGGCCCTCGCAGCCTGCGCTCGCATCCTTCGTCCCGTGGTCCGATTGGCGCTTGCCATGGGCGTCAAGCACCCGCACCTCGAGGAACTGCTGCGCGACCTGCTCATCGAGGAGGCGCAGCGCTCCTGGCGCCAGCAGGGCGTGAAGCGGCCCAACCTCAGCCAGATCTCGGTGACCACCGGCCTGAACCGCAAGGCCGTCACCGCCAAGGTCCGCGCCACCGTCGACCCCCTGCCCCACACCGAACTCTCGGCCGCCGCCAAGACCTTCACGCTGTGGCTGCAGCTGACCACCGAGCAGGAGGCCCTGCGCCGCCTGCCGGTCACCACGGAAGACGACGCGCCCTCCTTCGAGCGCGTGGCGCGGCTGGCCAGCCGCGGCAACATCCACCATCGCACCATCCTGGATGAACTCGTGCGCCTGAACATGGTGGCCGAGGACAACGGCACGGCCGAGCTCACGGCCGACGGCTTCGTGCCGGTCGAAGACCTGCAGTCGATGCTCGCCTTCATGGGCGACAACGGCCGCGACCACCTGCTGGCCGCCGTCTCCAACACCCTGGGCGAATCGCCCCGCATGCTCGAGCGCGCGGTGTACGCGCGGGGCCTCACGCTGGAAGACTGCGAAAAGATCCAGCTCCTCGCGCGCGAGCGCTGGGCCGGCCTGCACCACGAACTGGCCCGCGAGATGACCGGGGCCGTCGAGCGCGCGCCCGCCGGCAGCAAGGCGCGCATCCGCGTCGGCATCTATACCTATTACGAAGACGACGAAGCCGCGCCGAAGAAGAGCGGGCCGCCCTCACGATGAACACGATCCTTACCCTCGCGCCCTCCTTCCGGCTCGCGCACCGCTTCCTGCGCGGCCTGCTGCTTGCGGGCGGCATCGCCATGCTCCTGTCCTGCGGAGGCGGGGGTGGCGGCGGCAGCGGTGCGTCCGGCCTGGGCGTTGCCGGCGCGGCCGGCTCCGGCACTTCGACGGCGACGGGCGGCGGCGGTGGCGGCGACACCGGCGGCTCCGGCGGCCAGGGCGACACAGGCGGTACCGGCGGCAGCGCAGGCACCGGCGGTGGCGGCGACGGCACCAGCACCGCCGGCAACACCAACGGCGACGGCTCCGGCGTGGGTTCGGGCGGCACCGGCGTGAGCGCGGACGCCGCCGGCATCGGCGCGGCGGACGGCCTCGGCAGCGTGATCCTCAACGGGCTGCGCTACAACACCGACAGCGCCACCTTCAGCCTCGAAGACACGACCGAGCTGCAGATCGGCATGAGCGCGCGCATCGCCGGCAAGGTCGATGCCAACTTCACCAGCGGCACCGCCGCGCAGGTGGTCTCGGCCGCCGAGCTGCGCGGCGCGGTCTCCGACATCGACCTGGCAAGCGGCAGCTTCACCGTCATGGGCAGCCGCGTGACCACCGACAACGCCACCGTCTGGGGCGACGCCAGCGGCCCGGCCGACCTGCTCGACGGCGCGGTGATCCAGGTCTGGGGCCTGCCCGCCGCGCCGGGCACGCTGCGCGCCACGCGCGTCCACGTCGCACCGGCCTCCGCCGAGCCGCTGGCGACCGGCACCGTCCAGAACCTCGACCTTGCCGGCCGGCAATTCACGCTCGGCCTGCTCACCGTCGACTTCGGCCCCGGCCTCGACACCGCCAGCCTGGCCGAAGGCGCCATCGTGCGCGTGCGCGGCACCGTGGCGCCGGTGGCCGACCGCTTCACCGCCACCACGGTCAAGGGCTGGTACGCCATTCCCACCGCCGACGGCATCGCGCTGCAGCTCGCGGGCGTCGCCACCGACTTCGTCTCGCTCGGCGACTTCCGCGTGCTCGGCAACAAGGTGGACGCGCGCAACGCCCAGATACCCGGCGGCCAGGCCAGCGCCATCGGCAACGGCGTCAAGGTCGAGGTCGACGGTTTCCTCTCCGGGCAGGTGCTCGTGGCGAAGAAGCTGCGTATCCGCTACGTGCCCGGCACCGGCGGGCCGTCCTCCTTCACCGTGATCGGGCCGGTGGCCGGCTACCAGTCGGCTTCCGACTTCATGGTGCGCGGCCAGCGCGTGAACGCCGCCGGCTCCGCTACCATCTTCGAAAACGGCACCGCCGCGGACCTGGGCAACGGCAAGCGCGTGACAATCGTCGGAGACCGCGTGGTCGACGGCGTGCTCATCGCCCAGCGCGTCACCTTCGCGCAGCCCTGAATCCGGGCTGAACCCGGGCTGGGCCCGGCACACCGGGCGGCGCCGTGCAACACAGGCCACGCCGTCCGCGGCGCGACCGGATCGATCGATCGGAGCCATGGACACACAAGCCACCCAAGCGCCCGCATCCTCGACGCCACGCTGCTGCATCGCAGGCGGCGGCCCCGCCGGCATGGTGCTGGGCCTGCTGCTGGCCCGCGCCGGCGTGCCCGTGGTCGTGCTGGAGAAGCACCTGGACTTCCTGCGCGACTTCCGCGGCGACACCGTGCACCCGTCCACGCTCGAAGTGCTGCACGAGCTGGGCCTGCTGGAAGCCTTCCTGCAGCGCCCGCACGACCGCATCGACGAACTGCGCGGCACCTTCGAGGGCCGCACCGTGCCGGTGGCCGACTTCACCCACCTGCCCTCGCACAGCAAGTTCCTCGTGCTGATGCCGCAATGGGAGTTTCTCGATTTCATGTGCGACGAGGCCCGCCGCTACCCCTGCTTCGAACTCTGGACCGACGCCGAGGCCGTCGGCCTGCTGCAGGACAAGGGCCGCGTCAGCGGCGTGAAGGTGCGGCGCGGCCGCCGCGCGGGCCAGCCGCAGGAGGTCGAGCTCCACGCCTCGCTGGTGGTGGCGGCCGACGGACGGCATTCGACGCTGCGCGATGCCGCCGCCCTGCCGCACATCAGCTACGGAGCACCCATCGACGTGCTGTGGATGGCCGTGCCCAGGCTCGCCAGCGACCCGTCGTCCACCGGTGGCCACATCGCGGGCGGCCGCATTCTGGTGACGCTGAACCGCGGCGACTACTGGCAGTGCGCCTTCGTCATCCCCAAGGGCGGCCACGACGCGCTGCAGGCACGGGGCATCGCGGCCTTCCACGAGGAGATCGGCCGCATCGCGCCCTTCCTCGCCGACAGGCTGCCTTCGGCGCTGCCCGGCTGGGATTCGGTGAAGCTGCTCGAAGTGACGGTGGACCGCCTCGAGAGCTGGTCGTGCCGGGGGCTGCTGTGCATCGGCGACGCCGCGCATGCGATGTCGCCGGTGGGCGGCGTCGGCATCAACCTCGCCGTGCAGGACGCGGTGGCCGCCGCCAACCTGCTGGCCGCCGCGCTGGCCGGCGACGCGAGCGAGAAGGAAATCGACACCCTGCTGCCCCAGCTGCAGCGCCGCAGGGAACTGCCCGTGCAGGTCACCCAGGCCGTGCAGCGCTTCATACAGGACCGCGTGCTCATGGCCGTGCTCGACGGCAGGCCGGCTGCGGGGCCACGGCGCCTGCCCCTGCCCCTGGCGCTGCGGCTGCTCGCGCGCTGGCCGCTGCTGCGCAGGCTGCCGGCGCGGGCCGTGGGGCTGGGCCTGCGGCCCGAGCATGTGACTTCGCCGCGCTCCGCGCGCACATGATGAAAAAACTGGCATTTCGTTACACAGCCGGGGGCTCGCGGCGCCCGGCGGGAGGGCTCGGACAGAGGGCCCTGTTGTAGACTGCCGGGTTTTTCGGACCACGCGCATTCGGGCGCTTTCAGGGGGCATGGAGCAAGTTTCAAGGCGCACAGGTTTCAACGGCTCGGCGCTCATTCGCTTGCTTTCAAGGCTTTCCAACGTCGACGCCCGGGAGCCCGCGCAACCCACCGCCGACCGGCTGAGCCAGTGGTTCGGCTGGACCGACGCCATCTCGCTGTCCGCGGCGCTCGACGGTGCTCCGGCAACGCCGCAAACCGGCCTCCGTGCCCCTCGCAACAACGAGGAAAGCGAATGCCAGCGCGTGAAAGCCGCGCTGGCCAATGCCATCGTCGAGGACAACACCTTCGGCGCCGGCAAGGAGGCCGCCTCCGACTTCACCCCCTACAAGCGCCGCTACCTGGCCCGGCAACAGGCCATGGAAGCGGGCGCGGGTTCGCTGCGCGGCAAGCTGCGCGCGGCCATGGCGGCCAGGTCGCCGGCCATGGCCCGGCTCGCTTCGGTGGACGTGGTCATGGCGCAGGTGCTCGAGGCGCGCGAATACAGCCTGCTGTCGGCCGTGCCGGGCATCCTCGAGCGGCACTTCGAACGGCTGCGCAAGGCCGCCGAAGCGCAACAGATGCCCGACGCCGAGGCTGAAGCCTCCGAAACAGACGACAAACCCCACAGTGCCCAGCCCACCGACGAGTGGCTGGACGTGTTCCGCAAGGACGCCCAGGACGTGCTGCTCGCCGAACTGGACTTCAGATTCCAACCGGTCGAAGGGCTGCTCGACGCCCTTCGCACCCAGGCCACCAGGACCTCATGACCCGATTCCTCCACTACGCCGTATTTGTCGCTGGCCTTGCCGTCGTGGGCTGGGTGGGCGCCGGATACATCGGCACCAACCCGCTGGCGCTGGCCGTCACGCTGATCATCGGCGCCTTCTACATCATGGGCGCGCTGGAGCTGCACCGCTTCCAGCAGGCCACGACGAGCCTGGCACAGGCCACGGCCGAGCTCTCGGCCCCGCCCGAGCTGGGCACCTGGCTCGACCGGCTGCATCCCTCGCTGCGCAACGCCGTGCGCCTGCGCATCGAAGGCGAGCGCGTGGGCCTGCCGGGCCCCGCCCTCACGCCGTATCTCGCCGGCTTCCTGGTGCTGCTGGGCATGCTGGGCACCTTCATCGGCATGGTGGTCACGCTCCGGGGCACCGGCCTCGCGCTGGAAAGCTCGACCGACCTGCAGACCATCCGCGATTCGCTCTCCGCGCCCGTGAAGGGCCTGGGCCTCGCCTTCGGCACCTCGGTGGCGGGCGTGGCCGCATCGGCCATGCTGGGACTGGCCTCGGCGCTGAGCCGCCGCGAACGGCTGCAGGCCGGGCAGGCTCTCGACACCAAGATCGCCACCGTGCTGCGCGTGTTCTCGCAAACGCACCAGCGCGAAGAGTCGTTCAAGCTGCTGCAGCAGCAGGCCCATGCCATGCCCGAGCTGGTCGGCCAGCTGCAGGCGATGGTGCAGGCCATCGAGCGGCAGAACCAGGCGCTCGGCGACCGGCTCGCGGCCAGCCAGGACAGCTTCCACAGCAAGGCCGAGGCCGTGTACGGCAGCCTCGCTTCTTCCGTCGACCAGTCGCTCAAGCAGAGCCTGACCGAGAGCGCGCGCGTCGCCGGCGCCGCGATCCAGCCCGTGGTCGAAGCCACCATGGCCGGCATCGCGCGCGAAACGGCCGCGCTGCACCAGACCATCTCCAACACCGTGCAGCAGCAGCTCGACGGCCTCTCCAGCCGCTTCGAAACCACCACCGACCGCGTGGCCGACACCTGGAAGACCGCGCTCGCCGAGCACCAGCACACCACCGCGGCGCTGTCGAAGGACGTACGCGGCTCGCACGACCACTTCGCGCAGACCTTCGAGCAGCGCTCCGCGGCGCTGGTCGACAGCGTCTCCGCGCGCCTGGAAAGCACCGTCGGCAGCGTGTCCACAACCTGGGGCGACGCGCTCGCGCGGCACCAGCAGGTCAGCGAGAAGCTGTCGGGCGATGCGCACCAGACCCTCACCTCCGCCACTGCCGCATTCGAGCAGCACACCGCATCGCTGCTGCAGACCGTGGACCAGGCGCATGCAAAGCTGCAGGCCGAGCTCGCGGCGCGCGACGAACAGCGCCTCTCGGCCTGGACGCAATCGCTGGCCGACATGGGCGCCGCGCTGCAGCAGCAATGGCACCAGGCCGGCGCGCACAACGCGAGCCAGCAGCAACAACTGCTCGACACCATGGCGCAGACGGCACGCGACACGATGGCGCAGACCGAAGCACATGCGAAGAGCACCGTCGCCGAAATCGCACGCCTGCTGCAGGCCGCGGCCGAAGCCCCTCAGGCAGCGTCCGACGCGATGTCGCAGATGGCGCAGCGCGACGAACAGCGCCTCGCGGCCTGGACGCAATCGCTGACCGCCATGGCCGCATCGCTGCAGCAGGAATGGCAGCAGGTCAACGCGCACCACGCGGGCCAGCAGCAGCAGCTCATCGACACGATGGTGCAGACCGCACGCGACACGATGGCGCAGACCGAGGCGCACGCGAAGAACACCGTCGCCGAAATCTCGCGGCTGCTGCAGGCCGCCGCCGAGGCACCGCAGGCCGCGGCCGATGCGATGTCGCAGATGGCATCGCGCGACGAAGAGCGCCTTGCGGCATGGACGCAATCGCTGGGCGCCATGGCCGCCTCGCTGCAGCAGGAATGGCAACAGGCCAACGCGCACAACGCGAGCCAGCAGCAGCAGCTCTTCGACACCATGGCCCAGACCGCGCGCGAGATGTCGGCGCAGACCGAGGCGCACGCGAAGAGCACCGTCACCGAGATCGCGCAGCTGCTGCAGGCCGCGTCGGAAGCGCCACGCGCCGCGGCCGAGGTGGTGACGGAACTGCGCCAGAAGCTTGCCGACAGCATGGCGCGCGACAACACCATGCTGGAGGAGCGCAGCCGCATCCTCGAAACCCTCTCCACCCTGCTCGACGCGGTGAACCACGCTTCCACCGAACAGCGCGCGGCCATCGACACGCTGGTGTCGGCGTCGGCCGAAATGCTGGAGCGCGTCGGCAGCCGCTTCACCGAGAAGGCCGAGGCCGAGTCCGACAGGATGGGCGCCGTGGCCGCGCAGATCGCCGGCAGCGCCGTCGAAGTGGCCAGCCTGGGTGAAGCATTCGGCCTCGCGGTGCAGCTCTTCAGCCAGTCGAACGACAAGCTCGCGGGCCACCTGCAGCGCATCGAAGGCGCGCTCAGCAAGTCCATCTCGCGCAGCGACGAGCAGCTTGCCTACTACGTCGCGCAGGCGCGCGAAGTGATCGACCTGAGCATCATGTCGCAGAAGCAGATCGTCGAGGACATGCAGCAGATCGCCATCAGGCAGCGACAGCAGCACCAACAGCAGCCGCAGCAGGCGCCCGCGGACAGCGAAGCATGATGGGCACCCGCGAAGACATCGAAGCCGGCTTCGACGAGCCCGGCGTGCCGGTGTGGGCGGTGTTCGGCGACCTCATGGCCGGCCTGCTCGGCGCCTTCGTGCTCATCCTCGTGTGCGCGCTCGGCATGCAGCTGGAACTAGCCTCGAAGCTCGAGACTGAGGTGAAGCAGCGGCAGGCCGAGGCCAAGCGCCTGCAGACGCTCGAACAGGCCCTGGCGGCGCCGCTTGCCGCCGGCCGCGTGACGCTGACCAACGGCCGCATCGGCATCAGCGGCAGCGTGCTGTTCGCCTTCAACTCGGCGGAACTGCAGCCCGAAGGCAAGCAGCTGCTCAAGAGCCTGGCCGCGCCGCTGGCCACGTATCTCAAGTCGCGCGACGAGATCCTGATGGTGAGCGGCTTCACCGACGACCGGCAGATGCGCGACAACGCACGCCAGTTCGCGGACAACTGGGAGCTGTCGGCGCAGCGCGCACTGACCGTGACGCGCTCGCTGATCGAAGCCGGCGTGCCCTCGTCGGCCATCTTCGCGGCCGCCTTCGGCTCCGAGCAGCCGGTGGCGTCGAATGCCGACGCGGACGGCCGCTCGAAGAACCGTCGTGTGGAGATGGCGCCCGCACCGCGCCCTTCCTCTTCTTCCAGCGCCAGCGCAAAGCCTCGTGACTGAGCAGGAAGACGCCGCCACCCGCGACACCGGCACCATGGTCGCCGAGGCGCTCGCGCGTGGCGACCAGCGCTTCGACCCCGTGCGCTTTCGCGTCATCGAGGCGATGGCCCGGCGCGCGGCCGCGCTCGATGGCGAAGTGCGGCGCATCGTCGACGACAAGGTGATCGCGCTGCTTGCGGCGTATGGCGAGGACCTGGAGAAGGCCAAAGCGGCGGAGGTCACGAAGCAAGAGGTGCAGCCCGAGCGCGACGCATTCGCGGACCTCATCGAGCACATCGCCAGGCATGCACCGGCTGCAGATGATGTTCCCGCGGATGTATCTGCAATGGCAGCAGTGAAGACAACGGCACCGGGCAAAGCAGCGCCCCGCCCTCGGTCGTCCCCTTCGGTTGCACCTGCGCCAGCCGCCGAGCTGAAGTCGATCCGCTACTTCAAGAGCACCTGGTCCAGGCTCAGCGCCGACCGCCGGCTGAACCAGTCGCTGGCGAAAGTGCCCCAGAACGCCGGCCCGCTCAACTCGCACCAACTCGTGCACCGCTCGCTCACGCTCATGCGCGACATGTCGCCGGAGTACCTCAACCGGTTCATGGCGTATGTCGATGCGCTGTCGTGGGTCGAGCAGTTGAATGGTGGTGGCGCCACTGCGGCAAATGCCGCAAGCCCGCGCGGCGAGGGCACGAAGAAGAGTGGCCGCGGCAGCAAGGGCAGCTGAGGCAGCTCAGGGCCGCCGCGCCTGCACCACCTGGCGCGACCAGTACACGCCATCGAGCCGGTCGAGCCGCACCACACCGCCGGTCGAAGGCGCATGCACGAAGCGCCCATTGCCCACGTAGATGCCCGCATGCGAGGGCGTCGAAGAGCCGAACAGCACGAGATCGCCGGTGCGAAGCTCCGACATCGGCACCGGGGCCCCGAAGCCCGTCATGCGTGCCACCGTGCGGGGCGGCGATTCACCCACGCTGTTGAGGTACACGTAGCCGATGAGCCCGCTGCAATCGAAGCCGCCGTCCGGCGTGTTGCCGCCGTAGCGGTACGGCGTGCCCACGAGGCCCAGCGCATGGATCGCGATGCTGTTCGATTGCTCGGGCGTCAGCGTGCTGGTGCCGCCCATGACGGGCCCGAGGCCACCGCCCTGCCGCGGCCCCGAGGGGCTCGCACAGCCGATGAACAGAAGGCAGGCCCCTATCGAAAGAAGCCGGAGCAGCCACTGCTGCGATGTGGTAGGGGATGGGGGCGTCGGCACAGGCGCGTCGTACATGTCGGATGGCTTGGCTCGTGAACCTGCACGAACTCTAGCGCGGAATGCGACGGTTTCCTGAAGATGCCGCCCCTGCGCGGCCCCGCACTGCTGCGCGGGCGCCACGGAGGGAGGTGTGGAAAAGAGGCCTGCGTGTGCCTCTTCCGGGTCTTTTGGGTCTTTTTTCTTGCTTGCTTACTGTGCGGCGGGCGCGTTGACCGCGTCCTTCAGCGCCTTGCCGGCGGTGAACTTCGGCGCCTTGCTGGCCTTGATGGTCATCTTCTCGCCGGTCGAAGGGTTGCGCCCTTCACGCTCGGGACGGGCAGCCACGGCAAAGGTGCCGAAGCCGATCAGTTGCACCGTGTCGCCCTTGGCCAGCGCGCGCGACAGGTTGTCGATGACGGAGTCGAGCGCGCGCGAGGCGTCGGCCTTGCTCAGGTTGGTGTCGGTGGCGATGGCGGCGATGAGGTCGGTCTTGTTCAAAACGGGTGTCTTTCTTTGGTGGGATGGTGGATGAATGGATTGAAATGAAATCGGTGCGCACTCGGCGCACCGGGCTCGAACTTTAAACGCCCCGCCGAGCGAAGAAGACACGCGCACGCGTTTCAAAAGTGAAACATCGTGATTGATGCACGTTGTGGATGCACGAAACTCCGGACCGGAGCGGATGAAAAGTACCAACAATGAGGCTGTTCGAGCGTTTTCAGGCTTGGAGAACTGGTCGGCGTGAAGGAGTCGCCCCCGCGTCTATCGAAGCCTATGGACCGGCAAAGACCAGCAGCAGATTGTTCGCCGGCATCGCATGCCGCTCCCGCAACGCAAGCCCCGCCCTCCGCGCCTCCACGGCCACATCCTTCAGCCACCGAATGCCCCACTGAGGATTCCGCGCGCGCAGGTCTTCATCGAACGCGATGTTGCTCGGCGCCGTGGGCACGTCCTCTTCGATGTAGGGACCGTACGTGACGAGCACCCCGCCATCGCGCAGATGCCGCGCGGCCCCCTGCATCAGCGCGGCGCATGTGGCCCAGGGCGAGATGTGCAGCATGTTGGCGCAGAAGATCGCGTCGAACTGCTTTTCTTCTTCCCCTGCTGCGAACGCGAAGCCCTCGGATGGCCATCGAGGCGCCATCACGTCGAGCGGCAGCGGCGCGCGCAGATTGGGCAGTGCGGCCTCCGCGACGCGGCTTGCCATCGCGGGCAGCATGCGCGCGTCTGCGTCGGTGGGCTGCCAGGTCCATTTGCTCAACGCAGCCGCGAACCACGCTGCATGCTGGCCGGTGCCGGATGCGATCTCCAGGGCGGCGCCCTCTTCGCCGAGGATGCCGGTCAACGCATCGAGGATCGGCTGCTTGTTGCGGTCGGCGGCGGGGCTGCGGGGAAGGCTGGACATTGGAATTTGAAGATGAGCGATGAGCAAGTTCGCGGAACTACAGTTTGTACCCGCAGTTGGCTCAACGGTTGCGCCGCGGGGCCGGCAACACCCGCACGGCTTGCGCCCTACCCCACCGCCACGATCACATGCGCCTGGATCTTGCCGGCCACCGGGCCTTCGCCATGGCGGCTGGCGACGACCTGCGCCGCGCGGTCCGTCGCCGCCTGCAGCGCCCCGGCATCGCGCGCCTCGATCTCGTTGCGCAGCGGCGTTCCCTGGCAGTAGGCGGTGGCGACGTCGCGCGCCGAGGGTGATGAGCGGCTCGTCTTCTCGCGCGTGTCGATCTCGATGCTTGTGAAGCCCGCGCGGCTCAGGTCGCTGCGGATCAGCGCCACGTCGTGATAACCGTGCGGCGTGCGCGCCAGGAAGCGCGGAGGGTCCTGCGGAAAGATCTCCGCGACGGCGCTGGTGACTTCGTCGGCAAAGGCGTTGTCCTCGATGCGGTCCCACACGGTGAACACGAAGCGCCCGCCCGGCCTCAGCACGCGGCGCGCCTCGGCATAGCCGGCGGTGCGGTCGGGGAAGAACATCGCGCCGAACTGGCAGAGGACGACATCGAACGAGGCGTCTTCGAACGGCAGCTTGAGCGCGTCGGCCTGCTGCCATTCGATGTCGATGCTGCTGGTGCCGCCCTGACGGGTGGCGGCGTAGTCGAGCATGGGCTGGTTGAGGTCGGTCACCACGTAGCGCGTGCCTTTGCCCAGCCTGGGCGCCAGCGCCCGCGTGACCACGCCACTGCCCGCCGCTGTCTCGAGCACAGCGCTGGGGGAAAAACCCGCGACCAGCTCGGCCGTATCGGCGGCGTAGGCCTCGAAGATCAAGGGGACCATGAGCGTGTCGTAGAGCCGGGGGATCGAGCCTGCGAAGAGCTTGTCGCTTTCGGTCATGGGATGGCTCCTTGAAAGCTGGGCCTGTGTAGTGCCCTTGATCGCCCTTGGGTGCCCTGTTCGAGTTACCCAGCTCAGGCGCGAGCCGTGTGGCCTCGACAGGCGCGCCGCCGTATCGGGCATCGGCGGCGCCACACCATGGTGGCCCCGTTCGCAGACCCAGTCAACGCCGTGGCCTGGAACGCACGCGACGGCGCCCTGCCGCGTGCGCAAGGGCCATCGTCACTCTTCGATGTTCAGGATCTTGCCCAAGCCGAGGAAGTAGTTGGCCAGGGCCAGCACGGTGGCCGTGACCGCGATGTAGACCACCGACAGCGCCGCCAGCGTCGGGTCGGCGAACTCGCGCACGTAGTTGTACATGGCCACAGGCAGCGTCTGCGTGTCCTGCGTGGTCACGAACAGCGAAGCCGTGAACTCGCTGAAGGACATGATGGCCGCGAACAGCCAGCCGCCGAACAGGCCGGGCGCCAGCAGCGGCACCGTCACAGTCAGCAGGACCTTGAGCGGCGATGCGCCCAGGCTGGCCGCGGCCTGCTCCAGGCGCTCGTCGAGGTTCTCCATCGACACGTAGACGCTGCGCATCACGAAGGGCAGCACCAGCATCACATGGCACAGGATGGCGATGCCCCAGCCGCGCTGCACCGAGGCCTGCGACACCAGGATCAGCAGGCCCAGCCCCAGCGTGAAGTGCGGCACCACCAGCGGCGAATGCAGGATGGCCAGCAGGGTCTGCTTGCCCTTGAACTCCATCCGCTTCGCCGCGATGGCCAGGCAGGTGCCGATCACCAGCGCCAGGAACGACGACCAGCCGGTGACGACCAGGCTGGCCTTGAAGCCATGCTGGAAGTCGGGGTAGCTGAACACCCGCGCGAACCATTGGAGCGAGTACGACTCGGGCGGGAAGCTGAGGATGGCCTTCTCGTTGAACGCGGCGATGGTGACGACCACCACCGGCAGCAGCACGAAGCCAAGCAAAAGAGCGATAAGCAAGGGGCCGGCGATGCGCAGCGGAAGCGGCAGGGCGCTCTGTATCTTCATGGTGTCAGTGCCCTCCAACGGCCTTCAGCCGCTTTGTCACCTGGCCCAGCGCGAGCAGCGCGGCAGCGGTCAGCAGCAGGCCGACCACGCTCAGGCTCGCGGCCAGCGGGAAATTCATCGACGAGAAGCCGAGCTGGTAGACCAGTGTGGACACCGTCGGCACGCGGCCGCCGCCGATCATCTGCGGCGTGGCGAAGGCACTGAAGGTCCAGGCGAATGCCGTGGTGATGCTCGCCAGGATGCCGGGCATCGAAAGCGGCAGCGTGACCGTGAGGAAGGTCTTGACCGGGCCCGCACCCAGGCTCTGCGCGGCCTTCTCGTAGTCGCGGTCGATGTGGGAGATGGCCGTGGCCAGCATCAGCACCACCACCGGAATGGTCACGTGCACCAGCGCCACGAGCACGCCCAGGTGGGTGAACATGAGCTCCAGCGGCCACTCGATCAGCCCTAGACGGCGCAGCACGCCGTTGATGAAGCCGTTGCTGCCCAGCACCGCGATCCACGAGTAAGTGCGCACGATCTCGCCCAGGAACAGCGGCGTGATCGACACCACGAGGATGAAGGACTTGAGCGCCCGGTTGCGCACGCGCACCAGCGCGTAGGCCAGCGGATAGGCCACGAGCAGCGAGAACACCGTCGTCTCCACGCTCAGCAGCAGGGTGTTGGCGAACGCGGCCAGATAGATCGACTTGGTCAGTCCGCTGAAGTTCTCCAGCGTGAGGCCGCCCACGTCCAGCGAGCCGGGCACGAAGGCGCGGAAGCTGAACTGCAGCACGGCCAGCAGCGACACGGCAATACCCGCCGCAACAATGACGGCCGGAGACACCAGCCAGGCCCGTAGATCGGAACGCATTCCTGCCCTTCCCAACAACATCAACAACTTCTTCTTCAGATGCTCGATCGTCGCGGGGAGACCGGCGCGGCACCGGCCGCGCGGGTCTCCCCGGCTTGCATGTTCCCGCGGGGGGATCAGTTCATGATGTTCTCGGTGAACCACTTGCGCCATTCGGCGGTCTTCTCGGCGCGCAGCTTGTTGTCGATCACGATGGCCTGGGTGTCCCACTGCTCCTTGGTGGTGAACACGCCGGGCAGCTTGGCGTCCTCGGCCGAGACCTTCGCGTTGGTGACCACAGGGCTGGCCTTCTTGGAAGCGACGATCTTCGACTGCACGTCGGCCGACAGCGCGATGTTCAGGAACTTGTAGGCCAGGTCGGCCTTGGTCGTGCCCTTCATGATGGCCATCGTGTCCACGCCGAGCACCGCGCCTTCCTTGGGCATGACGACCTTGATCGGCACGCCCTGGCTGGCCATGTAGTACGCGTTCATCGACAGGATCACCTCGACGGGCGTCTCGCCGGTGGCGATCAGCTGTTGGGCGTTGGCGTCGTTGGTGTAGAAGGCCTTGAAGTTGGGCTTGAGCGCCTTGAGCTTGTCCTGGCCCTTCTCCCAGGTGGCGGCGTCGCCGCCCGAGAGCATGGCCGACACCGCGATGATGTGGCTGGGGTCGAAGTCGGGCGCGCTGACCTTGCCCTTGAGCGCCGGGTTCCACAGGTCGTTCCAGCTTTCGAGCTTGATGCTGGCGGGCACCAGGTCGGGCCGGTAGCCGATGGAGTAGACGTACGCCCAGCTGCCGATGTGGTACGGGCTGATCTTCGCGCGGTCCACCAGGTTGGCGTAGTTCGGGATCTTGGCGGTGTCGATCTGCTCGAAGAGGTTGCTGTTCACGTACAGCCAGCCCACATGCGAGGTCGTGAAGGTGATGTCGCTCTCGGGCTTGGAGGCCAGCTTGGCCTTGTTCAGGCGATCGATGGTGCCGCCTGTCACGTACTTCACGGGCACGCCGGTCTGGCGGGTGAATTCCTTGCCGATGTTGTCGTCGATGAGGTCGCGGAAGCTGCCGCCCCAGGTGCTCACCACGAGCGCGTTGTCCTGTGCCCAGGCGGTGGTGCCGCCCAGCGTGACGGAGAGCGCGCACAAAGTCAGAAGCTTGCGAATCATTGATTGAACCTCGATCGTAAAAGTTGAACATCTGCTGGTACTGCGGCTGCAGGTGTGCTGAAACACCTGCAACACACCTTCTGCGTGTGCAGCACCTGCATCACGGGGCCGGATCATAGGAATGGCTTACGGCCGCGGCCTAATCGCCTTTTACGTACAGGTGGCTCAAATTTTCCGAGGGCCCTGGCGCGCGTGCCGCTCGGAAATTCCTAAACGGTCGCACGGAAAAAACAAATGGCGCCAGCGGCCTGCGCCAACGACCATGCCGGTCCCGGCGCCATCGGCGTCTCTTGCCTCCCAGCCCCCTGCAGCGACCATGAAGCACACCCGCATCCGTCCTTTCAACACCAAGGTCACCTACCCGGAACAGAAGCTGGACAACGACCTCTGCCAGGCCGTCGTCGCGCGCGGCCGCACCGTGTTCCTGCGCGGGCAGATCGGCCAGAACCTGGAAACCTCCGAGAGCGTGTGCATCGGCGACGTTTCCGGGCAGGCCGAACAAGCCATGTCTAACATTGCCATGCTGCTGGAGGAAGCCGGCGGCGAGCTGCAGGACATCTGCAAGATCACCATCTACATCATCGATCCGCGCTACCGCGAGGCCGTCTACCTCGTCGTCGGCCGCTGGCTCAAGGGCGTGTTCCCGGTGTCCACGGGCATCGTGGTCTCGGCCCTGGCCCGCCCCGAATGGCTGGTGGAGATCGACGCCACCGCCGTCATCCCCGACTGAACGCCATGACCTTCTCCATCGTTGCGCGCTGTCCCGCCACCGGCCAGTTCGGTGCGGCCGTGGCCTCTTCTTCGCCTGCCGTGGCGTCGCGCTGCGTGCGCGGCCGCCGGGGCGTGGGCGCCGCCGCCAGCCAGAACATCACCGACCCCGACCTGGGCCCGCTGCTGCTCGACCTGATGGCCGCCGGCAACACGCCCGCGCAGGCCGTCGCGCAGCTGCAGCAGCAGCGGCCCTTCATAGACTACCGCCAGCTCATGGCCATCGACGCGCACAACCCGCCGGTGGTGTTCACCGGCGCCAACGCGCTGGGTACCCTGGCGAGCGTGGTGGGTACGCACGCGGCCTGCGCCGGCAACATGCTGCTCAACCGCGAGGTGCCGGCGGCCATGTTGGCGGCCTTCGAAAAGGCCGAGGGCGCGCTCGCGGAGCGCCTGATGCAGGCCATGCTGGCCGGCCAAGCTGCTGGCGGAGAAGAAGGCCCCGTGCACTCGGCCGGGCTGCTGGTCTACGGCACGCAGAACTGGCCCGTGGTCGACCTGCGGCTGGACTGGGTGGAATCCGACCCCGTACAGGCGCTGTACGCCACCTGGAAGATCTACGCGCCGCAGCAGGAGGCCTACATCACGCGGGCGCTGGACCCGCGCGCAGCACCCAGCTTCGGTGTGCCCGGCAATCTCTGACGCAGGGCTGTCGCTACACTGGCGCGGTCGCTTTCGCGCCGCGCGTGGCGCACCATCCTGTACCGACATGCTCAACCGCGTTTCCCTGCGCCAGATGGAGTACTTCGTCGCGACGGCCAAGCACGGCAGCATCGCCGCGGCCTCCGCGCAGATACACATCTCCTCCCCTTCGATCTCCGCGGCCATCGCCCACATCGAGAGCGAACTCAACGTCCAGCTGTTCGTGCGCCACCCTTCCAAGGGACTGGGGCTCACCGCCATCGGCACCCTGGTGCTGAACCAGTGCCAGGACGTGCTCGAACGCTCCTCGCGCCTGTACGAGATCGCCTCCGACACCGGCGACGTGATGCAGGGCCCGCTGCGCGTGGGCAGCTTCCAGTCGCTCACGGCCATGATCGCGCCGGAGGTCATCTTCGGCTTCGCGCGTGCCTTCGAGCGGGTCGAGATGCAGATGGTGGAGGGCGACCAGGAAGTGCTCATGAACAAGCTGCGCTCGCTCGAGATCGACGTGGCCCTCACCTACGACCTGCGCCTGGACGACGACATCGAGTTCGAGAGCCTGGCCACGCTGCCGCCCTACGTGCTGGTGAGCGAACTGCATCCGCTCGCGCAGCAGAAGGCCGTCACCTTCGAGGAGCTCGCCCCGCAGCCCTTCGTGCTGCTCGATCTGCCGATGAGCCGCGACTACTTCACATCGCTCTTCGCCAGCGTCGGCCTCACGCCCAACATCGTGGCGCGTTCGCGTTCGGAAGAAGTAGTGCGCTCCATGGCCGCCAACGGCATCGGCTATGCGCTCTTCAACGTGCGGCCCAAGTCCAACCTCTCGCTGGACGGCAAGCGCCTGGTGCGCGTGCGCCTGGCCGGCAAGAACCGCCCCATGCTCCTGGGGCTGGCCACCTACAAGCCCATGAAGCAGTCGCGGCTGACCCAGGCCTTCATGGACCGCTGCCGCGCCTACATCTCCGACCAGTACATCCCGGGCATGAGCGCGGCCAGCTTCTTCGATCCCCATCCCGTGGCGCCGGATGCCTCCGACGCGCCACCCGCGCAACAACCATGACCACTGAACGCTCCACCAGCGTTTCCAGCCTATCCAGCGTCTCCCTGCTGGAGACGCTGATCGCCTTTCCCTCCGTCTCGCTGCAGCCCAACGACGGGCTCATCGCCGCGGTGCAAGAGATTCTTTCGGCCGCCGGCATCGCCTCCACGCGCGCGCCCGACCCCGAGGACCCGCGCCGCACCAACCTGTTCGCATCGGTGGGACCCGAGGACATGCCCGGCGTGCTGCTGTCGGGCCACACCGACGTGGTGCCCGTGGAGGGGCAACCCTGGACCTCGCCGCCCTTCGAGGCCACGCACAAGGACGGCCGCATCTATGGGCGCGGCGCGGCCGACATGAAGGGCTTCGTCGCCTGCGCGGTCACCGCCATGGTGGCCGCCGCCGGTCGGCCTCTGAAAAGGCCGCTGCAGCTGGCTCTGTCCTTCGACGAGGAGATCGGCTGCGTCGGCGTGCGCCATCTGCTGCGCCGGCTCGAAGGCCATCTTCCGGCGCCCTACCTGTGCATCGTCGGCGAGCCCACGCTGATGCGCATCGGCACCGGCCACAAGGGCAAGGCCGCCTACCGCGCGGTCTGCTGCGGCGAGGCCGGGCATTCGGGCCTGGCGCCGCAGTTCGTCAATGCCATCCACATGGCCAGCGACCTCGTGGCCTCGGCGCGCGAGGTGCAGCGCGAGCTGGCAGAGAGCGGCCCGCGCGAAGAAGGCTACGGCGTGCCCTACTCCACCGTGCACGTGGGCACCATCCAGGGCGGCCGTGCGCTCAATATCGTGCCCAGCGAATGCACGCTGAACTTCGAGATCCGCAACGTCGCGCAGGACGAGCCGGCGCAGATCCTCGAACGCATCCTGCAGAACCTGGCCGCCCGCGTGAAGCGCGAGGCCCAACATGCCGATGCACCGCTGCCCGAGGTCACGCTGCGGAACAGCTACCCCAGCCTTTCCACGCCGGAAGACGCTCCGGCCGTCGGGCTGCTGCGCGCTCTGCTGCCCGAGGGCACGCCCACCACCAAGGTCGACTACGGCAGCGAGGGCGGCCTGTTCAAGCAGAGCTGGCAGCAGACGCCTGTACTGGTCTGCGGCCCCGGCAGCATCACGGTGGCGCACAAGGCCGACGAATACGTGGAGCTGTCGCAGCTGCAGGCCTGCGACCGCATGCTGGCCGGGCTCGTCGACTTTCTCTGCCGCTGACCGAATAGATAGATCAGCCACGCCGCACGATGCTGCGGCTCACGGTACGCGTCGAATAACGAAGGCCGCCGGATCGCAGGATCCGGCGGCCTTCTCATTCACGCACCGTGCGCGATCAGCTCTTCTCGTAGGACATGTAGCCCTGCTGCAAAAGGATGTGGTCGGCGATGTACTTGGCGTCATGCCACACGCCGTAGATGAACGACGAGGCACGGTTCACCAGGTTCGGCAGCCCCAGGAAGTAGATGCCGCTTTCGGCCGAGATGCCGCGCTTGTGATACGGCTCGCCGTTCTCGTGGAAGGCGTTGACCTGCAGCCAGCTGTAGTCGAACTTGAAGCCCGTGGCCCACAACACGGTGGTGATGCCGGCCTCGCGCAGGTCCAGGCTCAGCGTGGGCTCGGTCAGGCATGCGGGGTCGGGCAGCAGCTCCCAGGCCTCGGGCTCGGGCGGAAACGGCAGGCCGTTCTGCTCGATGTACGCATCGGCTTCGCGCAGCACGTCGAAGTAGGCCTGGTCGCCCTCGGCCACGTTGCGGGCCAGGCCTTCGGCGAAGCGCATCACGCCGTTCTCGTAAGACTCGGTCAGGCCCACCAGCTCGATGCCCGCGTGGGCCAGGCGCCGGAAGTCCACCGTGCGGCCGCCCTCGTAGCCGCTCACGGCAAAGGCCACGTGCTTCTTCTTGGGCTTGATGCGCACTTCGTCCCACAGGCCGAGCGCGCCCAGCCACCAGCAGTAGTCGCGCCCGCGGTAGGAGCGCGGCGGACGGTAATGTTCGCCGACCGAGAGATACACCTTGCGGCCGGCCTGGCGCAGCTCTTCGGCGATCTGCGAGCCCGAAGCGCCGGCGCCCACCACCAGCACGGCACCATCGGCCAGCTGGCCCGGGTTCTTGTAGGCCGACGAATGCAGCTGCGCGACCGGCGCGTCGGCCGGCACGATGGAGGGATAGGCCGGAATCTGGAACGGGCCGGTGGCCGCGACCACGTTCATCGCATCGATCACGCCTTGCGAAGTCGTCACCTTGAAGCCCGGGCGGCCGACATGGCGCTCGACGCGCTTCACTTCCACGCCGGTGCGCACGGGGGTCTTCAGCATGGCCGCGTAGTCCTCGAAGTACTGGGCCATGCGTTCCTTGGGCGGAAAGGCTTCGGGCGAGACGCCTTCGAACTTCAGCCCCGGAAAGCGGTCGTGCCAGGCCGGGCCGTTGGCGACCAGCGAATCCCAGCGCTCCGAGCGCCAGCGCTCCGCGATGCGATTGCGTTCGAGCACGAGGTGCGAAACACCCATGGCCGCCAGGTGCTCGCTCATCGCGATGCCGGCCTGGCCTGCGCCGACCACGAGGGTGTTGATTTTCTCCACTGACTCCACTGACATTTGATGTTCCTCAGGATGATCGGCGCTGGCGATTTCGGCCGGGCGGGCCGGCACTGCCATGCACCGATTGGGGGGCGAGTCTGATGAAGGGCACCGCGTTTGAAAATCATGTTTTTCAGACGCAAGGCTTAGGAAAAAGCGAAGCGCGGCCGCCACGCTGCGAAGGCGTTGCGCTCACGCCGGAGGAATCGCCTGTTTCGTTTTTTCCGAGGGGCCGCCTCAATATCTGCAAAGGCCCGATGGCAGCCTGTTGGCTTATCGTTTCGGCCATGAATCCTGTCCCTTCCGAGCTCGGCCCCGCTGCGGCCGATGTGGCCGTCAGCATCGAAGGCGTGGTCAAGAAGTACCACGACCAGACCGTGCTGCGCGATGTCTCGCTGAAGATCCGGCGCGGCGAGTTCCTCACACTGCTGGGGCCTTCGGGCTGCGGCAAGACCACGCTGCTGAACCTGATCGCAGGCTTTGCCGAGGCCGACAGCGGCGAGGTCTTCATCGAAGGCCGCCCCGTCACCAGCGACCCGCCGCACCTGCGCAAGATCGGCCTCGTGTTCCAGAACTACGCGCTGTTCCCGCACATGACGGTGGAGCGCAACATCGGCTACGGCCTGCGCATGCAGGGCGTGCCCACGGACGAAGCTGCGAGGCGCATTCGCGATGCCATGGCCATGGTCAAGCTCGACGGCCTGGGCCATCGCAAGCCGCGCGAACTCTCGGGCGGCCAGCAGCAGCGCGTGGCACTGGCGCGCGCGCTCGTCATCCAGCCCAAGGTGCTGCTGCTCGACGAGCCCTTCTCGGCGCTCGACAAAAGCCTGCGCGGCTCCATGCAGGTGGAGATCCGCGAGATTCAGCGCCGCCTGGGCCTGACCACCGTGTTCGTCACGCACGACCAGGGCGAGGCGCTCGCCATGTCCGACCGCATCGCGGTGATGTCGGCGGGCGTGATCCGCCAGATCGCGCCGCCGGCCGAGCTCTACCAGAGCCCGCAGGACCCGTTCGTCGCGTCCTTCCTGGGCGACGTGAACATATTGCCGGCCCACTACCACGGCAAGGGCGCGGGCGACGTGCAACTGCGCCTGGGCTCGGGGCTCATCAGCCTGTCGCAGGACCGGCTCGTGCACGCCTCTCATGAAGGCGAGCGGCTCGACGTCTACGTGCGGCCCGAGCACCTGCGGCTGGAGAACCTGCACCCGGCATCGGCGCTGAGCGGCACCGTCGTCAACCACGTGTTCCAGGGCGACCACATCAACACCTTCGTCGACGTGGACCTGCCGATGACGGCACGCCAGATCGTCACCGTGCGCAGCCCGGGCCTCACGGCCATGCGCCAATGGCCAGTCGGCTCGGTCGCAGGACTGGCGCTCGCACCTGAAGGCGTGAGTGTCTTCAGCCCGCAGCCATGAGCGCCGTGAGCCCCATGACTGAAGCGGTGACCGAAGCCCTGCCTTCCACCATGCAGGCCATCGTGGCCCGCGAACCGGGCGATGCCAGCGTGCTCGTGCTGGCTGAGCGGCCTGTGCCGCAACCCCGCCCCGGCGAGGTGCTGCTGCGCGTGCTGGCCGCCGGCATCAACCGGCCCGACATCATGCAGCGCCAGGGCATCGCCAAGCCTGCGCCCGGCGTCACCGACGTGCTGGGCCTCGAAGTCTGCGGCGAGATCGTCGCCTGCGGCCCGGGCGTCGACACCGCGCTGCACGGCACGCGCCGTATGGCGCTCGTGCCCGGCGGCGGCTATGCGCCCTGGTGCGTGGCCACGGTGGAACATTCGTTCGCCGTGCCCGACCGACTCTCCGACGCAGAGGCCGCGGCCCTGCCGGAAGGCCTCTTCACCGTCTGGCACAACCTCTTCGAGCTGGGCCGGCTGTCCATGGGCGAGACCGTGCTGATCCACGGCGCCACGGGCGGCATCGGCTCGCTGGCGGTGCAGATGGCGCATGCGGCCGGCTGCACCGTCATCGCGACTGCGAGCGACGAGGCACGCTTCGCCGATCTGAAAGCCATGGGCGCCGACCTCGCAATCTGCTGGCCCACCACCGACTTCGTGCACGCCTGCATGGGCTTCACCGGCGGGCGCGGCGTGGACGTAGTGCTCGATATCGTCGGCGGCGACTACGTGCGCCGCAACCTGCAGGCCATGGCCTTCGGTGGCCGGCACGTGAGCCTGTCATTCATGCAGGGGTCCGCCGTCACGGTGGAACTGCTCACGCTGATGCAGCGACAGCTGAGCCTGCATTCCTCCACCATGCGCCCGCAGACCCATGCCGAGAAAACGCGCATGGCGCAGGCCATCTCGCGCCACGTGCTGCCGCTGCTCGCCAGCGGGCGCATCGCGCCGCGCCTGCACGCGCGGCTGCCGCTGGCCCAGGCCGCACAGGCCCACACGCTGCTGGAGAGCGGCCAGGTGTTCGGCAAACTCGTTTTGGAGCCTTGAGCATCATGCGACTGCTTTACGCCCCGACCTCGCCCTTCGTGCGCAAGGTCATGGTCTGCGCCCACCTGAGCGGCCAGGCCGAACGCATCGAGTGGCTCGACAGCGCCGCGCATCCGGTGCGCCGCGACAGCCGCATCGCGGCGCACAACCCGCTGGCCAAGGTGCCCACGCTGATACTGGACGACGGCGAGTCGCTCTACGACAGCCGCGTGATCTGCGAGTACATCGACAGCCTGGGCAGCGCCGGCATCTTTCCGCCGGCCGGCCCCGCGCGCTGGAAGGCGCTGACGCGACAGTCGATGGGCGACGGCCTGCTCGATGCCGCGCTGCTTGCGCGCTACGAACTCACCGCGCGGCCGACCGAGATGCAGTGGCCCGTCTGGCGCCAGGCGTTGCTGGCCAAGGTCACGGCCTGCCTGGGCGTCATCGAGGCCATCGCGCCGGAGCTGGCAGTGGCCCGCCCCGCCATCGGCGAAGTTGCCATCGGCTGCGGCCTCGGTTATCTCGACTTCCGTTTCCCTGAACTGGACTGGCGCGCCAGCCATCCCGCCGCAACGCGCTGGTATGCCGAGTTCGCGCAACTGCCCGCCATCCAGGCCACCATTCCACACGAAGCCTGAGAGCACCAACCATGAGCAACACCACCACGCTTCCTCCCCTCATGGTCTGGTTCCTCAACGGGCCCAACGCCAACCTCTATGGCCTGGATGCCAACAAGACCTACGGCAGCGACAGCTTTCCGGCGCTGCAGTCGCGCTGCGAGCAGAAGGCCGCGTCGCTGGGCGTGAACTTGCGCTTTCTGCAGAGCAACCATGAAGGCCAGCTGATCGACTGGATCCAGGAGGCACGCGGCGTGGCCGACGGCATCGTCATCAACGCGGCCGGCCTCACCTACACCTCCATCGCCATACTCGATGCACTGCTGGCCTTCCCCGGCAAGATCATCGAAGCCCACATGAGCAACATCTGGAAGCGCGAGCCCTTCCGCCACCACTCCTTCATCTCCAAGGCGGCCCATGGCGTGATCGCGGGCCTGGGCGGCGACGGCTACGAGTTCGCGATCGAGGCAGTGGCACGCCTGGTTCGCAGTGCCAGCGAACAGCAGCAGAAGAGCGCCTGAAGATGGCCCAGCAGCAGCAGCGCCTCGGCACCCTGGTCTTCTACAGCGACTTCGACGACTTCGGCGCTTGGCAGAAGGCACTGCAGGCGCAGCTGCCCGACCTGCAGGTGGTCCACTCCAGCGCCCTCGAGCGGCCCGAGGACGTGCACTACGCGATGGTGTGGAAGCCGCCAGAGGGTTTCTTCCAGCAGATGCCGAACCTGCGGCTCATCGTCAACCTGGGCGCCGGCGTCGACGCCCTGGTCTCGCGCAGCGACCTGCCGGCAGGCATCCCCATCACGCGCATCACCGATCCGAACATGTCTCGCATGATGGCCGGCTACGTGCTGTTCGCCGTGCTGCGCCACGCGCGCGACATTCCCCACTTCGAACAGGCCCAACGGCGCGGCGAATGGGCCTACCGCCACCCGCGCTCGCCCGAGGAAATCACGGTGGCCGTGCTCGGCCTGGGCCATCTCGGCGCCATGGCCGCGACCGAAGTGCAGCGCCAGGGCTTCAGAACGCTGGGCTGGTCGCGCAGCCAGCAGCTGATCGAAGGCGTGGAATGCTTCTTTGGCATGGAGACGCTGGACACCGTGCTCGGCCAGGCCGACATCGTCGTCCTGATGCTGCCGCTCACGCCGCAGACCAAGGGCCTTTTCGACCGCGCGCGGCTGGAGCGCCTGCGGCCCGGCGCCGCTTTCGTGAACGTGGCCCGGGGGGCGCTGGTCGATCAGGCCGCGCTGACGGCACTGCTGCAGAGCGGGCATATCGGCAGCGCGACGCTGGATGTGTTCGAGCGTGAGCCGCTGCCTTCCGATGATCCGCTGTGGGGCATGCCGCAGGTGCTGATCACGCCGCATCTGGCTTCGGTTGCGATTCCCTCCTCGTCTGCGCGGCAGATTGCGGCGAACATCCTGCGTGTGGCGGAGGGGGAAGAGCCGATGGATGTGGTTGATCCCGGGCGGGGGTATTGAGGATTTGGGTGGAGAGGGCCTGCGGAGTTGGCGAGCTCTGTTGAACTATGCCGGTCCGGTGCGTCAAGCTGCTGAACTGCTGAACTGCTGAACTGCTGAACTGCTGAACTGCTGAACTGCTGAACTGCGGAGCTTGGCCGCCGCTGTCGTCGGTGCTCTAGCGATGAAGGCCGCTAAGGTCGGGCAACCGATTAAATCGTATCGACGCCGCCATCGATCACTGGAAAAGCCTAAGGCTCCAAGTATCAAGAACCTCACAAGCGGCTGGTCGGCCGCGCTGCACGAGGCTCGGCACATTCCCGGCTATTTCAATCCTTCGGACGCGCACACGCCGAGCGCAGGTCAGTCCCAAGCCACTTTTCATTTAATTACTCGATACCATGCAAGCCGAGCCAAATAATCAGCGATTTTTCTCGACCATGCACGAAAAATTATAAATTTGAAACATTCTGGGCTTGAGCTCCATCATAGTCTTCGCGTCGAGCTAGCCACTGCGTAATTCTGATCTACTGAGAAATTGCACTTTTTGCGCCCAAGTGCAGTGTCCGAAGTTTCAAAATACTCGCAGCGTCAAATTTTTCACCCTTAAAAACAATTCTATTTGGAAGCACGTCATCGTGATCAACATTCCGTTTATTTCGCTTCGCCGCCGCACGACGAAGCTTGTATTCTTCTAGCAAATAGCTTCGAATTTCCATCCATCTAATCTCTCCAGAACTTGCCCTCACAACTAACATGACAGGAGATGTTTGGCTCATCCAATATCTCGCATGCCGAGCTTTAATAATCGAAAAAACTTCAGTACCGTCGCTTAGCGTTCTTAGATATGAGTCACCCGATTTAAGTTGCAGATATACAAGCCTACCCGTTGCTTGCTTCCCATCATCTTTAAACTCAATCTCCGCGTCGATACCATGATCACTAACATTTTTTTCACGACAAATCTGACCGGCTAGCGCTACAGCCGAGATTACGTCTCCTACCAGAACGCGCTCTTTACTTTCATTATCAAGGTCAATGGCGACATTATCTTCTAGACCTTGAACCTGACGAATGACAGTAGCACTGCTGTACATCTTTTCCAGCTCATCCACCAACGCGATCCGATGGTCACAAACCGGACATCCCATGTCAAGAAGTCCTCGGCCACGGCGAAGTTGTGGAGCATCCAGATCAGCAATTGCATGGCCGCATTCATCACAGGTGTAATGCCTGCGTCTAACAACGTTAGTTGCCTTCTGGCGCAAATGCTCATGGACATATCTTACAAAGAGAATCTTCTCTCCAACGGGTACAGCGGGGTCTGAATAAACTGCGATGCAACTCGACCCATCCTTCATCTTCGACAACTTAAGACCAATCTGCAGGTTGGCAGTGGTCTGAAAATCAGCAGCATCTTGCCAAAGCTGGTGACGATCAAAAGCTGTTGTGTGATGCAGTCGAACCACCAACGTTGAGTAAATTTCTGGCACAAAGCCTTCGAAGACATAACTCACTAGAAGAGCCGGATGCCCAGCTAGTTCTGGCCGTTGACGTTTGTAGTAACTAGGAAAGACCAGCAAATTTCCAGCCTCAGTAATCTCGCTGCAGCACAGTCCTCTCTGAAGAAGTGCGTGGCGCATCTCAAGCAGAATAAATCTTTCGTCGAGAGAATCCAAACGCTGTTGATCATGGAAGCTCAAGTTGCCCGCGAGCACATCCGATTCAAGAATGCAACCCAGTTCTCGTTTGTCTTCTAAGAGTGTCCGAAGCAACGCTTGCGCATAAAGATTAATCAACTCAGGTTGGAAGAGCACCCACCCCCCAAAGGTCAACTCTGCAATAACACCCGGACCTGCAAGCAAGCTCAGAACGGCGCGCAGTTGGGCGTCCGTGAAGCGCTCTGCTCTACCGTGTAATCGAAGTGCGAGCATTTCGCGAAGGTCATTGAATCGCATTAAGACCTTGCCTTGATCCTTTAGCGCGACGATTTCCTCCTTTAGAAGCTTGAAAAGGCGCGGCGATGATCGCCAAGGTATTCTGTCCCAATCAATCTTTTGAAGTACCTGCGATTTCAGTTCATCGCACCCCAAGCCCGTGCGTGCACTTGTTTCAATGTAGGCTTGATATCCGTGCTCACTACAGAACGACTCTATATTGGTATTGCTTATTCTTGGCGGACTTGCATCTACCCTCCCTGCAACAAGTAGTTTTACAAGCTCTGTGTGGCTAGCACGCTGAAGATCGTTATCCCATTGCTGCAACGAATCAAACACATCCGTCTTCTGACCATCGAAGACTAAAACTACTAGCGATGTTTCATCCATGTATAGCTGATGAACTAAACGTTGATCAGCCTGCCCTCCAAAATCCCACAGCCAGATTTCCCTCTCAACCTTACGCTCAGAGGCCTCCTCCATGGGTAGCTTCCATTGCGTTGCCCAAGCGCCTACAGTTGATGCGCTCAACTCCCAGACTCCTGACGCGAGCCGTCTGGAAAGGCCCGTTTTCCCCGCCCCGCTTTCGCCTACAAGAAGAACTTTTGCATTGGTATAAAGAACTTGATCATGCTCTTCTGACCTGCTCCCCATAGGGCGTACCAGTTGAATGTTAGTAGAGTTCGTTTTCAGAGGAAGAACGGACATGAAGAAGAGCAGATTCACCGACGAACAGATCATCGGTTTTCTCAAGCAGGCCGAGGGCGGCATGCCGGTCAAGGAGCTGTGTCGCCTGGGCGGTTTCAGCGAT
>Ga0209676_1001168_pt1 | contig 28452 bp, 28 predicted proteins | sample AraplaCvi_mLB_r2_FD_184282 | JGI IMG/M metagenome (GOLD analysis project Ga0209676, IMG submission 184282) | Arabidopsis root microbial communities from North Carolina, USA - plate scrape MF_Cvi_mLB_r2 (SPAdes) (version 2) | ecosystem: Host-associated > Plants > Roots > Endosphere | place: USA... | reverse complement strand
CCGCATGGTGAACTTGCACTTTCCGGGGAGTAGCGCATGCAGCCAGAGCTTTTCGACGGGGTGACTGATACCCGGTTTGTCGCTGCAGTTCGTTAGGGCGTACCGATTTTGCATGAGGGTTTGGGGCGGCAGTGAACGCGTCATAACCTCGGATCTGGGCGAGGGGGAATGAGTCTGGTCATGATTTGGGTCGAGCAATTCCTGATCAAGTATCCCGAGCTTGCCGTATTTCTTGCGATCAGCATCGGATATCTGATCGGTGGCCTCAAGTTAGGTGGCTTCAGTCTCGGACCGGTTACCGGCTCACTGTTTGCGGGCATCCTGATCGGGCAGTTCGCCGACGTCCCGGTTGCCGGGATGGCAAAATCGTTCCTGTTCCTTTTGTTCCTCTTTGGCATCGGCTACTCGGTCGGGCCACAGTTCCTGCAGGCATTGAAGCGGGACGGAATGAAGCCCGTACTGCTCGCGGTCGTCGTCTGTACCACCGGGCTGCTCATGTCCGTCGTCATTGCCAAACTCCTTGGACTGGATCCCGGTTTTGCGGCCGGGCTTCTGTCCGGTTCTCTCACCGAAAGTCCAGCGATGGGCACGGCAACGGAAGCGATCAATGCGCTGCCGCTGCCCGAGGCCGACCGCGCGCGGTTCGTGGCGCACATCGCTGTGGCTGACGCGGTCTGCTACGTCTTCGGCGCGGTTGGCGTCATTCTTTTCTGCAGCGTCGTCGGCCCCTGGTTGCTTGGTATCGACCTCGTTGCCGAGGCGCTGAAGCTGGAGAAGGAATACGGCATTACCCGCAAGGCGGCTGGGGTCTCCTCCGCCTGGCACAGGTTCGAGATTCGCGCCTACCAGATTGCGGATGGCGCGCCAGTCGCCGGCCTGTCGATTGCCACCGCCGAGGCGGCGTTTCCCGAACACAGACTTTTCATTCAGCGCCTGCGCCGGGCCGGCACAATCATCGAGGCGGCCCCGGATGTCGTGATCGAGCCCGGTGATATCGTTGCTGTCACCGGGACGAGGGAAGCGTTGGTGAGTGTCCTTGGGCCGCGCGCCGAAGAGATCGAGGACCGCGAACTGCTCGATGTCCCGGTATCGATCTGCGATGTGCTGCTGACAAGCCCTGATCTCAAGGGTCGAAGCATCGCCGATCTAGCCGCGGAAAGTTGGGCCCGCAGCCTTTATCTGCGCACCATTACGCGTGGAAGCCAGGATATTCCTATCGCGCCAGGGATAACGGTCGAACGCGGCGATATCCTGCGCCTGGTCGGGCCGGAGGCCGTCGTCTCGAGCGCCGCCAAGCGTATTGGTGTTGTGGTCGCCCCGCCGGCGGCGACAGACTTCCTGGTTCTCGGCCTTGCCATTTTCCTTGGCGGGCTTGTCGGCGTTCTCGTCACCTTTCCAATCGGTGACATGCGGATTTCGCTCAGCACCAGCGTGGGCACGCTGCTCGCCGGATTGGTCGTGGGGCATCTGCGCACGCGCTTCCCGCTTTTCGGCCGGATACCGGATGCGGCGGTATCACTCATGACCTCGCTCGGTCTTGCCGCGTTTGTCGCGATGACCGGTCTTCATGCCGGGCCTGTCTTTGCATCGGCAATCGCCGAGGCAGGGATCGGGCTTCTTTTCGGCGGCATGATCGTCACCACGGTTCCGATGATTGTCGGCCTATACTTCGGGCGTTACGTGCTTGGAATGAACCCCATCCTGCTCCTGGGCGGGCTCGCCGGGGCGCAGACGATGACGGCCGGCATGGCAGCCGTTCAAGACAGGTCCGGGAGCACGGTTGCTGTCCTTGGCTACACGCCCGCGGTCCCCATCGGGCACATCCTGCTCACGACCTGGGGGACTGTGATCGTCGGTATCGTTGCAGGATGAAGGACGACAGATTCCACCGGTTGGCGGCAACACTTCTGCACGGTTACATTTTTGCAACAGACTTACACAGTGAAAAAGAAAATACTGAGCGCGAATCGACAATGCGACCCGGCGATGACCTGAAAGGTGCCTTGGATGCGACAGACACTCTACATCGCGCCGCCCGTGCTTCTCATCGCGGCACTGGCAACCGCAGGATCGGCGGCGGCGCAGGAACCGTCAAAGCCTGCGGCGCAGCCCGCGGCGGTCAGCAAGGCGCCGGAACATTGGATTCCCAAGCTGCGGCTCGGCGACGACAATGCCTATTTCGAATTCTACGGTCAGATCAACAAGGGCCTGCTGGTCTACGATGACGGCGGGACGACGGAAAACTACTTTCCGGTCGACAACGGTAACTCGTCCTCGCGCGCGGGCTTTCGCATCTACACGCTCATGGAAAAAGGCTGGTCGTTCGGCGCCAATCTCGAATGGGAATGGAACCCCTACTCGACCACCAACGTGAACCAGTTGAACAAGGATCACTTCGATTGGGGGACCGATCTGCTACGCAAGGCGGAAATCTATCTCGACTCGAAGGACTACGGCAAATTCTGGTTCGGCCAGGGCAGCATGGCCTCGGATGCGACGGCTGAGGTCGATCTGTCCGGAACCACAGTCGTCGGCTATTCGCTTATTTCCGACATGGCCGGTGGGCCGTTTTTCCGCAACGATGACGGCACGCTGTCGACGGTCCATGTCAAGGACGCGTTCACCAACTATGACGGCCTCGGCCGCAAGTTCCGCGCCCGGTATGACACCCCATCGTTCGGCGGGTTCAGCTTTGCGACGTCGGTTGGCACACAGGTCGTCCCGGAGGAAACCGATGTCACCGTCTGGGATATGGCGGTCCGATATGACGAGACCTACGATGCCTTCAAGGTCGGTGGCGCAATTGCCTTTTCGAGGCCGGGCGACGGTAATTCGATCTACGACGCGTCCGTTTCCGTGTTGCATCTGGATACCGGTCTCAGCCTCACCCTTGCGGCGGGCTATTCTGATAAGGAAACGGTCGACGGGCGCTACGGTTATGTGAAGGTTGGTTATCAGGCCGATATTTTCGACGTCGGCAAGACGGCGTTCTCGGTCGACGCCTATTTCGGCAAGGACATCGCGGGCAGGGGTAGCAAGAGCGATTCCTTCGGGGCGCAGGTTGTCCAGAATCTCGACTACCTGCAGACGGAACTATACCTCGGGGCTCGGACCTACTCCCTGGATCAGGAGACTGCTGATCTCCAGGATAGCTTCGCTGTTCTTGGAGGCGCCAGAATAAAGTTCTGAAGCAGGGCTTTCCCTGATGCCCATTGTCGACCGGACCTGTTCAAAAGAACGGCGTCTCTCATCATCATATGGAGTTTAGCTCCTCGCATTAGAGGTCACGGCAGACTGGCGAATGCCGGCCTTGCCAAGACCGTCGACGAGCAGCGCGATCAGGTCCGGCGCGTAACCACGCGCGGCAAGCTCGCTCTCGACCGATCGAGGCATACCACTCTTGTTCCAACGTAGTTCATCGACGGCAGTACTGGTCTCTCGTGTCAGCCCGAGTTGACCAACCGCTGCCATGCGTAAGATGTTGACCACGGTATCGGCGGGATTGGCGAGTTGGCGCGCGCGTGTTAGCGCTTCGCGATACTTGCCGTTTCGGTAGTCTTCCAACGCCAGGGTTAGTGCCGCGTCGTGGTGCAGATACTTGCAGCCTACTTCTGCCACCCGTGCGAAACGCACGCCCTCCGAGTAGTCGCCACTGACGAAGAGCAGCAGGCCGAGCCGAGCCGGAATGGCATCGTCGAGCGGATTGAGTGCGGCGGCGCGGCGACCGGACAGGAACGCAGCCTCCATGTCGCCGGTGACGAAGCGTGCCTGCATCTGGGCGACATAGCTTTGACTTGATTGCGGTGCGAGGGCGAGTGCCTTGTCCGCGAGCTTCACCGCTCGCGCCGCCGCCGTCGGCGAGGTGCTCGCCTCGCCGGTCGCCACCAGCACCATGGCCAGGCTCGCCAGCAAATCGGGATCGGCGGGCTGGTACTTTACCGCTTGTTCCAGGCAGGCATGTGCCGAAGCCAAGCCTTCCGGGTCGATTCGTGCCAGTGCGACATAGGCAAGGAGCACGCAGCCGTAGCCGAGCGACGGCGTCACGAGTTGCCGCCCGGCCTCCAGGCTAACAATGACACCCTCCTCACCTGCAAGCGAGCGGGCGAGCCGCGCCAGCAGTTTTTCCTGAACGGCGCGTGCGTCATCGCTGTCAACTGCGGCCTTAGCCGTGCCCGCTCTCAGCGCCTCATGGGTTTGTGGATCGACCACCTGCCACGTAACCCGATGCTCGTTCGGGGAAACGCCGTAAGCGATTGAAACGCGGTATTCCTTGCCGCCCTGCGATGATCCGTCAACGCCGGCCGCCGGTATCTGCGTCAGCGTGCGCACCGCGGAGAAATGCGACAGCGCGTGAACCAGGTAGTCGGTCGCGTTCCTCTGCTCCTCGCCGTCGGCTCCGCTTGCGGCCGGAACGGCGATGACGATTGTCGGCTTGGCAGAAAGCACCGGTTGCCATGGGAAACGCTCGACGACGGAGAGATAGATCGCTCCGGCCATTGCTGCGGCTCCTGCGACAGCGCCCGCGACCAAAGTGAAGCGACGGCGCTTCGGCTGGACTAAGGACGGGATCGCTATCTGTTCCTCGGGCTTGCGGCTCATCTCCGCGGGAGTGATTACGATTTTCGAAGGGATCGGAGGGCGGTCGCGGGCCGCGAAATGCGGAACGTAGTTGCCCTTTGGCAGCTCGATGCGGAGCTTCACTTTCTCGCCAACGGTTTCGTGATATTGCGCCAGCGCTGCGCGCAGTCGCGAGACCTCGACACGCACGATTGGATCGGTTGCCGGATCGAAGGAGGTTTGCCGTCCGAAAACATCTATCGCGATGGTATAGGCTTTGACCCGCCCGGAGCGGCCCGCGAAGAATTCATCGATGAGGTACTGCAGGAGTTTCCGGTGACGCTCGGTCGCATGGAAGTCACGATCGGCCAGCATACGGTCAAGTGCAGCACGCGCCTCACATTCAGTGACGGCACTGTGGGCTAGTTGACACGCATTCCTGTCATCCATGCTGCGTCCCCAACTGCGCACCACCCTGAAGCGAGCGCAAGCGCGATACGAACTCTAGACGAGAGCCACAGCGGGGAAAACAGGAAATTGTCTCGTTACAAAATATTCGTTGAGGCGTGTGAGGCTGCGATCAGCAGTTCGTCTTAAAGGCACCCTCGTGCCGATGCCTCTGTTGTGCGGCGATGTCACGACAAGTCGCCAGCGCTTGGGAGGATCAGAAAATGCAACGACGCAGCGTCGGCCGCCTTGCCGTGATCGCGAAGGTTGATGCCGGTTTGCCGGTGCAAATCGGAGCTTTTGATTGCCTAACGAGAGGGCCGCTATAGATCAGAAAGACGCTATCCGACCAACTTGAGGACCGCACATGGAACCTCCAGCAATCGTCAACGATCTTGCCTCTATTGTGCAAACCGCGCTGGCGCCTGTTTTCCTACTTGCTGGCACAGCCGGTTTCGTCGGCGTCTATGAGATCCGGCTTGGCAGGGTGTCGGAGAGGCTCAATGCGATACAGGAGAAAGGCGAAAGGGGCGAGGTGCGACGGACGCAACTGGATTATCTGCGACGGCGAACGTTGGCCTTGGAGATAGCAGTCGCCCTTGGCACATTTGCCGCGATCTGCACCGGTTGGGCTATCCTCAATCTGCTTGCTGGTGCACTCCAGTTCGGGTTCCGTGAAGAGAATCTCTTCTGGTTTTTTGGCGGTGCAATCCTGTCGCTAATCGGATCGCTTTTGGCATTTCTTATCGAGATGTTTGTTGCGGGGCGAAGCATGCTGCGCCAGATGCGAACGGATGACACGGGTGAGCAGCGCGACTGACTTCCGAAGCTTTTCGCACCTGGCACGACGGATACGCTCAAACAAGGCGTCTCGGCTTAAGTCCTTGGCATGGCCGGCACTGCGCTAGCACACGAAATACGAATCGCTCAACGACAAGATGATGTCGCGCAACGTTTGTTTCGGAGGTACCAACCTGTTCAAACTACCGCGGAACAATCGCTCAGGGACGAGGGTGAGGGGCTTCTGACCTCGGCGACATAAACCTCGTAACCGAACAGGGGGTGTTGTCACATAAACGCGGCGTCAGTGAATTGGGCATAGAGACGGTGGTATGAAGAGTCCTGCCGTCAGCTACAAGCGCCACCGTTTCCCGCAACAGATCATCTCGAATGCGGTCTGGCTGTATTTCAGGTTTCCGCTGAGCTTACGCCTTGTCGAGGAAATGTTGCTGGAGCGCGGAATTGTCGTCTCTTATGAAACGATCCGGCGATGGGGTCGGAAATTCGGACCGGCCTACGCAAAGCAGCTTCGTCGCAGGCGACCTTCACGTCAGGATGTGTGGCATCTGGATGAGGTGGTGATTTCCATCGCCGGCAGAAAGCACTGGCTTTGGCGTGCCGTTGATCAAGATGGCTATGTTCTCGACGAGATTGTTCAGAGCCGACGCGATACGAAGGCTGCCAAGCGATTGCTCATCAGACTGCTGAAGAAAGCAGGCATGCCGCCCAAGCGGATCATCACCGACAAGCTCCGCTCGTATGGCGCGGCCAAGCGTGAGGTTATGCCGGCTGTGGAGCACAGATCCCATAAGGGTCTCAACAATCGAGCGGAAAATTCCCATCTGCCACTGCGGAAACGGGAGAGGACGATGCAAGGTTTCCGATCACCGGGAAGTCTGCAGCGCTTCATCTCGATCTTCTCCGCACTTCGAAATCTCTTCGTCGCCCCACGTCACAAACGATCCGCACTGGCCACCCATATTCATCGCATCCGCGCAATGGCGCACTGGAAGGTCGTCACCGGCGCGGCTGCCTGATCGCAGACCCCCTGCGACGAAGACCGCTCGCCGCTTGATAACGTGACAACTCCGTTTCAAGCAGTAATTTGCCGCCTCGCCTTTCTGTGGAGGACAGGAAAGACAGGCCTGGGGCCCCGCCATCGGGCGAGGCGGAATTGGAGAGGGAGGTGGTATGAACCGCAAAGAATTTGTCCAGTCGCATGGCGCTGACTGCAAGAATTGGAATTGGAGCTGGTCTTTCGTCAATCATCGCGAGCGGTTTGTCATTTTTGGTATGTGGCAGAGCGAACAGAAGAACCGGCTCGGCTGCATCCTACGTAAGAACTGGGAGATCAGCGCCAAGGGACGCAAAAATAACGGATATGGTCAGGCTCTCGAGCATATCAGACTCATTGAAACCGAAGGCTACCGCCTTCAAACCTTCCCTATGCGAGGGGTGGCGAGAAACCCGCAAGAGGGAGAGCTTTCACCCGCAACGATCGCTGAGTTTACTCCTGAACTATCCGAAGGTCGGTTGGTTGTTCTCACAGACGGCTGGTACGTGGCCGTTGACCAGGACGTTTATGAAACGATCGCAGAGGTCATCGATGCCGACGATCCGGACAGCGGTTTTCGCGAAGGGGCGATGTTCACCGTGGTTGTCAACGGATACGAGCGCAATGCCGACGCCCGCAAGGCCTGCCTTCGACACCATGGCCTGAGTTGCAAGGTTTGCGATGTGAACTTCGGCAAAACTTATGGTGCTCTCGGCGAAGGATACATCCACGTGCACCACATCAAGCCAATTCATAAATGTGGTGGCGAATACATCGTCGATCCGATCGAGGACCTCATACCAGTGTGTGCCAACTGCCACGCGATGCTCCATCGCCGTAGTGAGCCACTGACGGTCGATGAGCTTAGGGCGATCCTGAGTGCTCAGAGGGAGGACGCCGCCGGTAGGAAGAGCCACACCACAGAGGATCCAGGACGTCTCGATTCCCGACGACATGACCGTACCGGTAACGGTCCTGCGTGTGAATCCGCTTAACCGGGCAGGTGGGCCTATGGGTTCGTCAGTCGAGTCCGATGACCTTCACCGGTGCGAAGGTCTGGAAACTCTTCACCCCGGAAATCATTCCCGACTTGAATAGAGGGGTGCTGACGGCGCCCTTCATCCAGCATTCCCTCTTTTTCTTGATGTAGGTGAATGCAACACACCGGTCATTGTCGATACAAGCCAGTCGGCATTGAAGTGGCGTTGCGTTTGCGATTGACGCGCGAACGCCCAGGTCGCCTCCAGGCAGATCGACATCCTCGAATAGCGCCTTCTTCGGATCGATTGTGCCCATGCTAAATGGCGTTGGGTCTGGGTCTGCGCTCGCCAGGAATTTCCCAGAGATAGCGACCGAGTTGCCGTCCGCACGACCTTCGTTTGCCTTCAGAAAGCAATTCGGTCCGCGCACAATCTTCGGATTGGCATTGAAGGTGAAAGCTTTACAGACGCCGTCCATCTCTAGACAGCTCGTAGCGCATTCGGCGACGTCGACGGTCCTCTTTGAAGCGAGGTCATCGCCGAACAGGTCAAGGCCCGTGTAGACGGCGATACGCGTCGGTTTCCGGGCAAACTCCTCAATCGCCGACAGTTTCTCGCTCGGACCGGGATCAATCGGCGCAGGGCTGGCAGCGGCAATCTGTTCGCTGTTTGGTCCAGGGGCGGGGCCTCCGGTTGAGTTTGCCGTAGAGGGTAGAGTGACGGCCGGAGTTGTGGGGGTTGGCTCGTTCGAGGCCGTCGCCGCGCCCTTGCGATTGAGTTTGTAGCGACTGATTTCCTCGCTCGAGAACACATGCATCTGCGACGGAGGCGTCTTGAACATCGTTGTCATGACTTCTGCCGACGTATCGAAACGAGCGAGCATGTCGATGATATCGGAAATTGACAGCTGTGCGTTCACGAGGTCGTTCGATTCACTGGAGATCTGGTGGACGCCAAGTTCGCCGTCCACCTGGCGTTCGACGCCTGCCATAAAAATGAAAGCGCAAGCAGAATAGCAGCCTTTTCCTTTCGGGATAAAGGTGGAGAGGCGTCTCTCATGCACGTCGTCGGCAATCAACAGTGCCATTTGGACAGCGCCGCCGACGCTATCGAGCACCAGCAACCTGGCTTTTTGTGATGCATGCAGCGCCCGCCTGAAATTCAGGGCGGAATAGAGGTCGATCTCGCCTGTAAGGGTGATGACGCTGGGGTCACTTTCCTCGAACGAGAAGGGACCAAATTTCTTTGTAGTAGCGAGCGCTGGATTACACACAAGCGAAAGGGCCAAGCAGAATGCCCATATGCGAATGAGGCCGAACGGCGAACTCGGCAAGATTGGTACTCCCACGGTCTGTTTATATTCAGAGAACATTGATCAAATTGAAGTTGCAACACAAAAAAGCCGCAACGGTTAACGGAGCGACACGTCAGGGGTCGCTATCGCCAAATTCCGTCCGTGGTTGAAGGATAGTGCGGATCTCGGTCACGAGCCCGGATGACTGCTTCGTGGGCTTGCCGTCTTCCGGAAAGCGTTAAATGATACAACCCAGGGGCGGGGAAGTATCATGCGACGATTTCTTGTTGGTGGGGCCGTAGCTGTAACAATGATCTGTTGGCTCGGCGCAAATAGCGACGACCGGGCGGCAGTCAATGAGACGCGGGTGCCTTCAGCAAGAATTGTCGTACAAGAACAGAATCCCGTGGCCGGAGTTAGCGCGCAAGTCTCTGCGGCCACGCCTCAGCAAGGCCGGTTCTCTGCAGCGGTTGAAAGCGCCGACACTGAGGAAGTGACCACCACGGTTTTCGTACGCGGCAAGCGCGTCGCCTTACGAGAAGGACCAGGGAAGAAGTTTCCGATCCTTGATCGCTACGATGCGGGTCGGCCGGTCCGCTTACTGTCAGTCGATGGTGAATGGTCCCGTGTCCTAGACAATCTCACACGGAGGGAGGGGTGGATTGCATCGCATCTCCTAAGTTCCGACAAACCTCGGTCGGAGCCAAAGCGCGATACACCTGAATCCGCAGAGTCGTCTCGTGAAGATCCAATCGAAGTCCCGCGGATTTCCGATTCCGTGATCGTACAGCGCATCATCGCTGACTCGATTTCCGGCTATAGCGGCTCGTGCCCATGCCCGGAAAGTCGCGATCGGGCTGGGCGGCGGTGCGGGCGCAGGAGTGCGTATTCGAAGCCCGGCGGAGCAGCCCCAATCTGCTATTCGGGCGATGTCTCAAGGGCGATGATCGATGCGTTTCGCTCGCGATTGTAATGCAGGGGGTGGCCATTGCATTGTTGTCGGCTTGATTGGATTAAGCCCCGAACTTTTCTGAGATTTCGCCGAGCTCCGCTGCCGGAATGGCGTGTTCGCTGACGAAGCCATCAATCGGCGTGAGGCAGATCTCTCCATCGTATCCTCAGGAGAGGTTTCGCCGTTTTGGGAAGCTTCGAGCGATGGACCATCCGGGATGAGACTTCAAAGTCCGCGTTGATCTTCACGACGAGGAGCTTGCTGAAGTTACCTGCTACCTTGACGAAAACCTCGTCCTTGGACTTGAACGGGGTGATGGTTTTGATCTCAACGTGATCGTTGCCAAGCCTACCATCAGCACCCTGCGCATAGTTCTTGTTCAGCTTTATTCCGTAGGTGATGGCGCCGAAGAGTTCCCCAATGTCTCCGTAAACATTGAGATGACGACCTGTCTCAATGTGGTAGCTTTCTGCCAGTGACAAGAGATCCTGAAAATACGGGATTAGAGATATTGTCGCATTGGGATATTTCGCTCGCCACTCGTGATATCGGAGCTGTTCTTCCACGTCGGACCAGGAAACCCACTCGCCGTCGTCATAGAAGGCTCGATCCCAGATATCAGCATCCATTTGAAACCTCTTGGCAGTCCGATCTTCGCGACACCGCCCTAGCGATCTTATGGTCGACCCATGCAGAGAGGCCGTTCCAGAGTCCTTGGTCCAGGCCGACGTGACAAGCGATCGCAATGATCTCCTGATAGGAGATCGGCGTGATCGCCGCTTGGCCAGCGAGACAGGGATCCAGCAAGCCCCGCTTTACCTTCCGCGCTGTCGGGAAACTGGGGTGGTCGGCAAAGGCTGCGAGAGCTGCCGCTTGAAGGTTGCGGTGCTTGCCTATCGCTGCCGCCAGCACTGCGTTGCGCATCCACTGATAGGCGTCTCCCTTAAATGGGCAGGGCGTATGATCAACGCCCGGATCGAGCGCGAAGACCTCAGGGATGTATACCCAGTACCGAATGCCCTTGCCTGTAAGAGCACAGTTCGCGCGGACGCCGTTACGCGGGTTGATTTGGTCAGCGTAGCTTCCGTTGCATTGTCGTTCGCTCGAGCGCGACACAGCCGTTTGGCTACATTGTCCTCCGGGTTCGGTGAACTTGCACTCGATAACGAGCGCAGCCATCGAGCCGACGGCAAGCACGTCGACTTGCGTGGGCCTCGGTTCTCCTAGCATCCGATCGCTATCCGTCCACTCGAGTGTTATCGCCCATGGACCGCCCGGTGCCACGCCCACACGCTCGGCGACGGCATCGAGGATGCGGTCGCGGTCTGTGCTCATCTTGAGTGTGCCGAACACGTCGATTGCGATGGCTTGCGACGAATGCGCCTTGTGGGCCTGAATTCGGTTGGTTCGGTCCCGATGCCAGGGGAATGTGCGCCAGTCCTCGATCGCTTCGTGACTCGCCGGAAACAGATTTTCGCGAACTGCCTCGAAATCGGAAATCATCTCGGGTGCGCCTCGATTCTTCCATCAAACCGAGGCAGTGTTTTCCTCCAATGGAAGTGGCTCGACCGTGCAGGCATCTGAGATGAGGGCGCCTTAGATGACACTCGGCTTGTCCACCAGCTTCTCGACCAATCGCCTGAGTTCCGACGGGGTCGTTTGGCCAGCCACGACCTCGTAGTAGCCGATCCCGGCGCGTCGCAGCGCCTCTTTCTTTACCGCGTCGCGCGCGGCCGCGGCCCCTTGGTGGTGCGCTCCGCCCTGGTATTCGATGACGTGCCGCGGTTGGCAATTGCTGTCTACGAGCAGCAGATCGACACGCTTGGAGTTGATGCAACGGTAGGCGTCTGGGTCGGTGCTTCGGAGGATCTCGCCCAGTGAAACCTGAGCCATTACCTGCCAAGAAGGATTGCAGCCGATTACGATGCTGTCGAGTTCCCGAAACACCCGGGCCTCGCTCTTATTCAGCAACGGCTGAATATTGAAATCCGAGCGCATCACGATACGCAGTTGATCGGTGGCGTCGACCGGCTTCGATGGCTCCGTAACTGGCATCTGTTGCCAAGGTCCCACTACAATGCGCTCGTGGCTGCGCCTTTCCTCCCAGCGTGATCTGTTTTTCTCCCGCCACGCCTGCTTTCTCATCGTGGCTAGGAACTGCTCAATGGCCATGCCGATCAGGAGGCCGATAAACAGCACGGCGATCAGCAGTTCAGGCTTTTCGAAGTCTGCAACGGTTATACTGCCCGAAGCGACTACTGCGGCCGCTCCGATGATTAGCCAAGGCGCTGCGAACAGCACCGACCTTTGGCGATATTGCATGCCCCTCTCCAGATTTCCCGCCAAGATAGTAGAACGCTCGGAGGACGCGCGAAAAGTCGCCCAAAAGGATTAGGTTCCGCGGGACGCAGAGCCAGCAGCTATCGCATGCGAAAGCCTGCGCGGAAGGTTCGCGTCCCTTCAAGAGCCTGGCGACTTTTTGCGTTTGAAACACGTGCCTATAGCTTTCGGCCAGCGAGACTGGGCGAGAAGCAGGATTGCACTGTTCATTTTGTGACCAAACCAGCGAAGCTTTTCAAAGCCGCAGTCCGCGAAAGGCAGGTCTCCATCGAAATGGGGATCAAAAACCTGTTGCATAGTTGCCGCTTTCCTATATCTTATAACTTATAAGTTAGAAACAGCGGGAGCAATTCCTTGTCAGTGCGACAGACACCAGGCGGCCACCTTTTGGTGGCGCGCAGCCATGAACTATTGTCCGACGAACAGCTTGCCTTCCTTCATGAGCGCGCGCGCTTCATCAGGCTCGAGACGCTTCGGTTGATCTCGATCGCCAAAGTGGGCCACTACACCTCGGTCTTCTCCTGTGCGGAGATCTTTGCGGCGCTCTATTACGATGTGATGCGGCTTCGAAAGGGCGAGCCGGCCTGGACCGACCGGGACCGCTTCCTGATGGGCAAGGGCCATGCGGCCGTTGGGCTTTTCCCCATTCTCGCCGATCTCGGCTTCTTCGATCCCGCATGGCTTGAAAGCTACACGCGGCTCGGCAGCCCCCTCGGCGATCACCCTGATATGACGAAGGTCCCCGGCGTCGATTTCAGCTCCGGGTCTATCGGTCATGCCCTGTCGAACGGCGTCGGCATGCTGCTTGGCGCGCGCTTCCAGCAGCGTGATTTCAATGCCTTCGTCCTCCTCGGCGACGGGGAAATGCAGGAGGGCCAGGTCTGGGAAGCCGCCTTGTCCGCCGCCTCGCACAATCTCTCCAACCTGATCGCCATCGTCGATCGCAACGGCTACCAGCTCGACGGCAAGGTCGACGACGTCATGGCGATAGAACCGCTTGATGAGAAATGGCGCGCCTTCGGCTGGGAGGTTCACACCGTCGACGGCCATGACCTTGAGGCGCTGACGACGCTGCTGCGCGCCGTGAAGGCCGACCGTGCTCGCACAAAGCCGTGCTGCATCATCGCCCGCACCGTGAAGGGCAAGGGCATCGACTACATGGAAACCGAACCCGGCTGGCATCTCGGCTATCTCGGTGCGGAAGATGAGGCCAAGGCCCGCGAAACGATCATGAACACGGTAATTTCCCAATGACCCAACTGCTTTCCAAGGACTCGTGGCAGTACCGCGAGATCAACCGCCGCGCGCCCTCGCTCCCCACGCTGTCGAATGCGCTCATCGCCCTTGCCGACGCCGGCCATCCCGTCATGGCGGGCACGGCCGACCTGCAATATTCGAACGGTCTTTCCGATTTCGCCCAGCGCTATCCCGAGCGTTTCGTGCAGTTCGGCATTTCCGAGCAGAACATGGTCTCGGCTGCCGCTGGTATGGCGACGACAGGCGTCATTCCGTATGTGGCGACCTTCGCCTCGTTCCTCGCGCTTTTGTGCTGCGAGCAAATCCGCATGGATGTCGCCTATTGCAAGCAACCGGTTCGCCTGATCGGGCATCACACCGGCATTTCGCTAGGCTTCTACGGGACGTCCCATCATGCGACCGAAGACATTGCCATCATGCGCAGCATTGCCAACCTCGCCGTCGTGTCGACGGCGGATGGGCCGGCGCTCGATGCAGCCCTCAGGGCGACCGTCGACTATCCGCTCCCCATCTATTTCCGCATCCACCGCGGGCACGATCCGGTCGTCTACGAGAACGGCGTCGCATTCGAACTCGGCAGGGCGATCGTACACGGCATCGGCAAAGACATCACGATCATAGCAGCGGGCTATCCCGTGCATGGCGCCAAGCGCGCGATGGAGGAGCTGAATGCCGCAGGCCATTCCGTCGGGCTAATCGACATGCATTCGATCAAGCCGCTCGACGAGGATGCGATCCTCGAGGCCTCCGCCCGTTCGAAAGTCATCCTGACGGTCGAGGAGCACAACATCCTCGGCGGGCTCGGCGGGGCCGTCGCCGAAGTGTTGGCCGAAAAGGGCAGGGGCGCCCGCCTCGTCCGGCACGGCATCCGCGACGAATACAGCCTGATCGCACCCCCCACCCATCTCTACAGGCACTACCGCCTGGACGGCGACGGCATCCGGGCCGTGGCGCTCGAGAGCATTGCGTAAGGAGAATGCCGATGTCGACGAACAACGAAACGATCGCCGCGCGCGCGGAAGCCGTCATACCCGGCGGCCTGTTGAGTCCTAGCCGGCGCCTCGGCGCGCCGATCGCCTTCGCCAGGGCCGAGGGAGCCTATCTCTACGATGCCGATGGCAACCGCTACACCGACTATCACTGCGCCTTCGGTGCCAACGTGCTCGGCCATCGACCGCCCGCCGTCGCTGCCGCGATTGCCGAGACGGCCGAAAACCTCGACCTGATCGGTGCCGGCGTGCTGGAGCTGGAGGTCGAGGTGGCCGAACTCCTCGTGAACGTGATCCCCTGCGCCGATCAGGTGGCATTTTGCAGCAGCGGCTCGGAGGCAACCTACCATGCCCTGCGTCTCGCCCGCGCCTATACGGGGCGGAAGCAGATCATCAAGTTCCAGGGCGGCTACCATGGCTGGCACGATTATGTCGCCATGAACGGCCAGTCGAGCCGCCAGATGATCGGCTCCTACGACCCAATGTCCGACGGCATGCTGTTTGATGCCGCCCGCCACACCGCCATCCTGCCCTATAACGATGCCGGTGCCGTCGAGGACTACATCCGTAAAAACCCCGGCGAGGTCGCGGCGATCATCGTCGAGCCTATCGCGCACAATATGGGCGCGGTCATCGCCGAGAGGCAGTTCCTTTCCGACCTGCGCCGGATCACCGCCGAGCACGGTGTTGTCCTCATCTTCGACGAGGTGATCACCGGTTTCCGGCACGCGCTTGGCGGCTACCAGTCGATCGTCGGCGTCACGCCCGACCTTTCGACCTTCGGCAAGGCCGCAACGAGCGGCTATCCGATCGGCATCGTTGCCGGCCGGCGCGACATCATGGAGCGGGTGGGCCGCACGGGCGAGGGCGCCGTCTTCATGGGTGGCACGTTCAACGGCACGCCGTCCTCGATGGCGGCCGTAAAGGCGACGATTGAGGAGCTAGCGAGACCGGGCGTCTACGAGCGGCTGTTCGAGCTTGGCGCCTATCTCCGCGGCGAGATAGACGGCATCATAGCGCGGCACGGCCTGAAGGCGCAGGCCGCCGGTTTCGGCTCGGTCTGGCTCGTCTACTTCTTTGACGGCGAGTTCCGCCAATACACGGACCTCCTGCGCAACGACAACAATCTCGACATGCGCTTCCGGCGGGCGCTGATCGCCGGCCGGCAGGTCTTCCAGCCGCTTCAGCTCAAACGCCTTTACCTCTCGCTGAGTCACGATCGCGCCGTCATAGACGACACGCTCGAACTCATCGACACGACCATGGCCGGCCTCGCGCGTTCCGCCGCGGCCTGATCTTTCAAACCTGCTCTCAAAGATAAAAGGGGAACCCATGAGAACTCGGTTTTTTGCGATGATGACGAGTGCCACACTCGTCGTCGCGTCTCCAGCGCTGTCACGCGACCTGACCGTCGTCGGCTTCGGCGGCGCGACACAGGAAGCGATGCGCGAAACGCTCTTCAAGCCTTTTCAGGAGAAAGCCGGCGCGCCGCTACTGGAGGAATCCTATACGGGCGGCATCGCCAAGGTGAAGGCCATGGTCGAGACGGGCACGACCACCTGGGATGTCGTTCAGATGGACGAGAACGAGATGATCCTCGCCTGCGACCAGGGTCTGCTGGAGCCATTCGATTGGGCCAGTCTGCCGAACAGCGCCGAGATCATCGAGCCGGCCAAGTCCGATTGCGGCGTCGGCGCCTTCGTCTGGTCGAAGATCCTCGCCTATGACGGCGACAAGACGAGCGGCGTCACGTCCTGGGCGGATTTCTGGAACCTTGAGAAATGGCCGGGAAAGCGCGGGTTGCGCAAGCAGGCGCGTATGACGCTTGAAGTTGCCCTGCTCGCCGACGGCGCAAAGCCCGAGGAGCTTTACGGAATCCTTGCGACCAAGGAAGGACAGGACCGCGCCTTTGCCAAGCTCGACGAGATCAAGTCGAGCATCCAGTGGTGGGAGAGCGGCGCTCAGCCGATGGAATGGCTCGCCTCTGGTGAGGTGACGATGACCTCGGCCTATAACGGGCGCGTCATCGCCGCAAACCAGCAGGGACGGCATTTCAAGATGTCCTGGACCAACCAGCTCTATGCAATGGACTTCTGGGCCATTCCGAAGGGCGGCAACAGGGATCAGGCGTTCCGCATCGTCAACTTCATGACCAGCCCCGACCCGCAGAAGGCCTTTGCCGAGAAGATGGTCTACGGCGTGACCAATGCCAAGGCGATGGACAGCATCTCCGCCGACATCAAGCCGCAGCTTCCGACGGCCGAGGAGAACATGGCGGGTGCGCTTGCCGTCAGCACGCCGTTCTGGGTGGATCACGAAGAGGAACTTCAGCAGCGCTTCAACCGATGGGTTGCACAATAAGGGAGGATGTCATGAGCTATCGTGGGTTTTTCGGCGGGCTGGGCTTGCTCGTCGCCCTGGCGGGGGCTCCCGCCGCTTTCGCCGATGCCGGCAAGTTGACTGTCGTCGGTGCCGGCGGCGTACTGCAGGATGCCGAGCGCAAGGCCTTCTTCGAGCCCTTCGCGACGTCGTCCGGCGTGGTGCTTACGGAAGATTCCTATTCCGGGCAGATGGCCAAGGTGCGTGCCATGGTCGACAGCGGCAGCGTCTCCTGGGACGTCATGCAGGTGGAGCAGAACACGCTTCTATCCGGTTGCGCCGAGGGCCTTTTCGAGGAACTTGACTGGAGCATGATCGGCAAGAGGGAGGACTTCATTCCTGAAGCCTATAGCGATTGCGGCGTCGGCGCCTTCGTCTGGTCCATGGTACCGAGCTACGACAAGGTGAAACTGGCGGATGGGCCGAAGAACTGGGCAGACCTGTGGAATGTCGAGAAATGGCCCGGCAAGCGCGGGTTCCGCCAAACGGCGAAGATGACGCTCGAAATCGCACTGCTCGCGGACGGTGTTGCCAAGGACAAGGTCTATGAGGTGCTTGCCACGGATGAGGGCCAGGACCGCGCTTTCGCCAAGCTCGACGAGATCAAGTCGTCGATCCTCTGGTGGACGACGGGTGCGGAATCCGTCGAACGCCTTGCCGCCGGTGACGTCGTCGCCACGGCGACCTTTAACGGCCGTGTCGCCGCGGCCAATGCCTCCGGCAAGGACTTCGCCCTCATCTGGGACGGTCAGGTCTTCGGCATCGACTACTGGGGGATCGTGAAGGGCTCGCCCAATCGGGAGAACGCGGAGAAGTTCGTCGCCTTCGCCTCGACCGAGCGTGCCCAGGCAGCCTTCCCGCAGCACATCGCATATGGAGTCACCAATCTTGCAGCCATTCGCGGCGTCAAGCCGGAAATCGCGAAGGATCTTCCCACGACCGAGGCGAACATGGCCACGGCGGTAGCGCTCAACACCGAATTCTGGGCCGACCACGGCGAGGCGCTCGAGGCGAGATTTGCGACATGGCGCGCGCAATGACGTCGGTTGTTTTCCCGGGGCCGCGCATTGGCGCGGCCGACGGCCGGCCTGGGCGGGTGTCCGCCCTTGCTACCGGCTTTCGCGCCGACAGACGGCGGCAGACGATCGGCAGCCTTGTTCTGATCGGTCCTCTCGTCGCCTTCATCGTCTTCGCCTTCGTGCTACCGCTCGGCACGATGCTGTTCCATGCCATCAACAATCCCGAGGTCCGCAATGCCTTTCCAATGACGCTCGCCTCGCTGGAGGATTGGGACGGGATGGGCACGCCGCCCGATGCGGCCTTCGACGCTCTGGCTGCTGACATCCGCGCGAGTGCCGATCCCAAGACCATGGCGGAGGCGGGTCGCCGACTGAACTACGAGATCACCGGGTTCCGGAGCCTTCTCGCAAAAACGGTCCGAACGGTCCGCAAAGCGCCGGAGCAACCCGCCAGGACACAGTTGCTCGCCATCGACGGGAACTGGGGCAACCCTGCCTATTGGCGGGTCATCCAGCGCAACGGCGCACCACTGACGGCCTTCTACCTGCTCTCGGCCGTCGACCTGCGCCCCGGGGAGAACGGCGGCGTGCAGATGGCGCCGCCGGAGGAGCGGCTGTTCCTCTCAACGCTGATGCGGACTTTGACGATCAGTGCGTTGGTCACGCTGATCTGCCTCTTCGTCGCCTATCCGATTGCCAACGCAATCGTTGCCATCGGTGGTCGACTCTCGGCGATCATGCTGGCCTGCGTGCTCTTGCCGTTCTGGACGTCGCTCCTGGTGCGGACGAGTGCCTGGATCGTCATCCTGCAGAAGGAAGGTGTGGTGAACCGCCTGCTTCAGGCGCTGAACATCACGAACGCGCCGCTCGAGCTCGTATTTAACCGGACCGGCCTCTACATCGCGATGGTGCATATCCTACTGCCATTCATGGTGCTGCCGCTGGTCAGCGTCATGAAAGGCATCTCGCCGTCTTATGTCAAAGCCTCCGCTTCGCTCGGTGCCGGACCCGTCACGACGTTTCTTCGGGTCTATTTGCCGCTCACGCTGCCGGGTGTCGGCGCGGGATGCCTTCTCACCTTCATCATTGCAGCCGGCTACTACGTCACGCCCACTCTCGTCGGCGGCGCATCGGACCAGATGCTGAGCTACTTCGTGGCCTTCTATGCCAACACGACGATCAACTGGGGCATGTCCGCCGCGCTCGGCGTCCTGCTTCTGACCTGTATCCTCGCGCTCTACGGGATTGTCGGGCGGATCGTCGGCATCGGCCGCATCGTTGGAATGGAGTGAGAGATGCCTGTTGCCTTGAGACGCGTACAGATAGCCTTCTGCTGCCTCGCGATGATCTTCCTGATCGGGCCGACGATCGTGGTTATCCCGATCTCCTTCAGCTCGGCAAACTTCCTATCCTATCCGCTGCCGGGCTTTTCCCTGCAATGGTACGAGAAGATCCTGCAGCCGCAGCCCTGGATGTCGGCACTCCTCAACAGCCTGATCATCGGCGCCGGCGCGACGCTGGTGTCCACGGTGCTGGGCACGCTGGCAGCACTCGGCATGTCGCGCGGCCGACTTCCGGCGCGGTCCATGATCCTGGCGGTGGTGATCTCGCCGATGATCGTGCCCGTCGTCATCAGCGGCGTCGGAATGTATTTCTTCTTCGCGAAGCTGGGCCTTGTCGCGTCCTTCCTAGGCCTCGTTCTCGCCCACGCGGTTCTGGCGGTGCCCTTCGTGCTGATCACGGTTACCGCCACGCTGAAGAACTTCGACGTGAACCTCGTTCGAGCGGCGGCAAGCCTCGGCGCGAGTCCCTTCCATGCCTTCCGTACGGTGACGCTGCCACTCATCGCGCCGGGCGTCATCTCGGGTGCGCTCTTCGCTTTCGTCTTTTCGTTCGACGAGGTCGTCGTCGCGCTCTTCATCAGCGGGCCGGGCCAGCGCACTCTGCCGCGCCAGATGTTCGATGGTCTTCGGGACAATATAGATCCGTCGATCCTGGCGATGTCGACATTGCTCGTGATCATCTCCATCGTCCTGATGGGGGGCGGGGCCTTGGCCCAGAAGCGTGCCGCCACAAACCGTTCGACTGCCAATGTGTAGAGGTGAAGGAATGATCATCGTAACAGGTGCCACGCACGGGATAGGGCGGGCTTGTGTGGAGAAGCTTGCAGCGGCCGGTGCCCGGGTGGTGGCGACGGGCCGGGATGCGGAGGCGGGCAGGGCGCTCGAGGAGATTAGTCCCGGCGTCACCTTCCTGCCCGGCGATGTCAGCCGCGAAGAGGATTGCCGGCGCGTCATCGACCGTGCGCTCGACCTTGGCGGGGGCCAGCTTTCGGGCCTCGTCAACAATGCCGGCATGTCGAAGCGCATTTCCTTCGCTTCCGCTACGCAGGGCGATTGGGACGAGGTGCTGGCGGTTAATGCTCGCAGCACGTTCCTTTTCATCCGCCACGCGCTGGAAGGCCTGCGGCGCGGCAGGGGATCAGTCGTCAACATCGCCAGCATCGCCGGAAAGACCGGCGAGGAGGGGCTGGCTGTTTACTGCGCCTCGAAGGCTGCCGTCATCGGCCTCACCCAAGCGCTGGCACTCGAGTTCGGCGACGAGGTGCGCTTCAATGCCGTCTGCCCTGGCCAGATCGAAACGCGCATGATGGACAAGATCATGAGTGATGCCTTGCGCAAGAAGCAGCTCGAACTGCGCATCCCCGCCAATCGCTTCGGGGCCCCGCAGGAAGTGGCGGATGTCGTCGCCTGGCTGCTGTCGGATCAGTCGACCTATGTCAACGGCACGGTTGTGACCGTGGATGGCGGGGAGACTGCCGGCCTGCGCACCCCGCGCATCGCGCAGGTCTAGGACCTCTCCGGCGCCGGTTTCACTCGGCGCCGCGTTCTTCGAAATAGCGCAGGAGACTGGGCGAGGCCCGCTGGATGTCGTTTTCGATGGCCTGGCGGGCCTTCTTCTTGTCGCCGAGCCTCAGCGCTTCGATCAGATGGTCGTGTTCCTCCGCGCCGGTATAGCCGTGCGGGATTTCCCGGTAGTAGACGTTGAGGATCGGCCCCATCGAGACCCACATGCTCTCGATCTGGCCGACCAGCATCGGCATGCGCGACAGACGGTAGACACCGAAGTGGAAGGCACGATTGGAGGAGCGCGCCTCCTCCAGATTGCCGGCCTTTTCATTTTTCACGAAGGCGGCGTGCAAGCTTTCGAGCTGCGTCAGATCGGCGGCGGTCACATGGTCGGTGGCGTGCTCTGCAGCCAGCCCCTCGAGTGCCATGCGGATGAGCTTGATCTGGATGTAGCGGGCGCGGCTGAGGTCAGGCACCGTGACGAACCGGCCGGAGCGCAGTTCGAGAGCCTGTTCACTAACGAGCCTCAGGCAGGCCTCGCGCACCGGCGTGACGCTGGTCCCGAGCTGCTCTGCGAGATCCTGCATGAGGAGACGGTCGCCCGGAGCGAAGTTACCGATGATAAGGCCTTCGCGCACCTTGTTGTATATCCGGGCGGACAGGCTGCCCGCTTCGCCGGGCTGCATCTCCATAACGCTCATGGGAATTCTCCTCATCTTTTTTGCAGCTCTAGCTGAAAATGCCCGGAGCCGCCAATCGCTTATATCTTATCGCTCGCCGCGGCGGCGTGACGTCGCAAAAAGTTTCTCGCCTCTGGCGAAATTCACTTGCATGCGCCTTCTGATAACTTATAACTTATAAAATAGCAAACACGGTTTCGGAGGCTACCTTGCACAATTCGCTGCGGGCGCGCGACATGGCGTACCACTTCCATTCACAGACCAACCCGCGCAGGCATGAGGCCGAGGGCCCCTTGATGATCACGGCAGGGGAGGGTTGCTACGTCATCGACGAGATGGGAAATCGCTATCTCGAGGGCATGGGAGGCCTCTGGTGCGCCTCGCTCGGCTTTCGCAACGAGCGCCTTGCCGACGTTGCGGCAAGCCAGATGCGCAGGCTCGCTACCTATCACACCTTCAATCACCGCTCGAACGACCCGACGGTGGATGTCGTCGAGCAGATCGCGACGCTTTCCCCCATTCCGGGGAGCAAGGTCTTCCTCGTGAATTCCGGCTCGGAAGCCAACGACACGATGATCAAGCTTGCCTGGTACTACAATGTCGCGCGTGGCAAGCCTGGCAAGCGCAAGATAATCAGCCGAAAGGGCGCCTTTCACGGCAGCACCGTCATGGGGGCGGCCCTCGGCGGGCTTCCACACATGCATGAGAGCTTCAACATGCCCGGCCTCAACGTGATCTACACGGAGAAGCCGCACTACTACCGCAACGCCCTGCCGGATGAGAGCGAGGAGGCTTATTGTGTCCGGCTGATTGCCGCGCTGGAGGCCCTGATCGAGGCGGAAGGGCCGGAAACCATCGCCGCGATGATCGCCGAGCCGATCATGGGGGCGGGCGGCGTCGTCACGCCGCCGGCGGGATACTTCCCAGCGCTGCGACAGCTTCTGGCGAAGCATGACATCCTGCTTCTTGCGGACGAGGTCGTCTCCGGTTTCGGGCGAACCGGAAAGTGGTTCGGGTCCGAGGCGCTCGGCTTCGTTCCGGACATGATGTCGGTCGCCAAGGGCCTGTCCTCCGGCTACCTGCCCATCGCCGCGGCGGTGATCGGCGATCATGTCTACCAGGCCATTGCCGGCGAAGCCGATCGAATCGGCGTCTTCGGCCATGGCTTCACCTATTCCGGCCATCCGGTCACCGCTGCGGTGGCGGCCGATGTGCTGCGCATCTACCAGGAAATGGATGCGCCGGGCCGAGCCGCCGAACTTGGCCGCCGTCTGTTCGCCGCGCTCGACGCGCGCATTGCCCGTTATTCCCTTGTCGGAGAGATCAGGGGAACCGGCTTCCTTGCCGGCATCGAGCTGGTGGCCGACAAGTCGCGCCGTGCGCCCTTCGATCCCGCTCTGAAGGTCGGCACTCTGGTCGAACAGCGCTGCCGGGCGCATGGCGTCATGATCCGCAACATGGGCGACGTTATTTCCATATGCCCGCCCTTCGTCATGACGCCCGAGGAAGTCGACCAGCTTGTCGACGGCATAGCGGCGGCGCTTGACGATGTCGCCGACCGGCTTGCAGCGTGAGGGCGTGACGATGGACGATTTTGTCAATCTGGACCTCACCGCGCAGGCGGATCTTGTGAAGTCGGGGAAGGCCACCGCCTGGGAGCTGGTCGAGGCGGCAATCCGGCGTGCCAAAAAGGTGAACCCCACGATCAACGCGATCATCGCGCCACTCTATGACGAAGGGCGCGCGGAAGCGGCGCAGGCGGCCACAGACAGCCTTTTCGCCGGGGCCCCGTTCCTGGTGAAGGACCTTTACTGCCACATGAGCGGCGTGCCCACCACCGGGGCCTCCCGGCTGACCCGGAGCTTCGTGCCCGCCCGAGACAGCGAGCTGATGCGCCGCTACCGCGCGGCCGGCCTCAGCACGTTCGGCAAGACCAACCTGTGTGAATTCGGAACGCTTGGCACAACCGAGCCGAAGCTGTTCGGACCGACGCGCAATCCCTGGAACGTCGGTCGGTCCAGCGGCGGTTCGAGCGGCGGCGCCGGCGCGGCGGTGGCGGCGGGCATCGTGCCGGCGGCGCATGGCGGTGACGGGGCGGGCTCGATCCGCATTCCCGCATCCTGCTGTGGCGTGTTCGGGCTGAAACCCTCCCGCGGACGCATCACGCTGGGGCCGGATCTCGGCGACAGCACGGGCGGGATCGTGAACGAACATGTCCTGTCCCGCAGCGTGCGCGACAGCGCCGCACTCCTCGACGCGACACAGGGTTCGATGCCCGGCGATCCCTACGCCGCGCCTCCCCCTTCGGGCGGTTATGCCGATGCGATCCGGATGAAGCCGCGCCGCCTGCGCATCGGCTTCACGACGGCCTCGCTGCTCGGCACCGCGGTCGATCCCGACTGCGTGGCGGCGACGACCGACGTGGCGCGCCTTTGCGAAAGTCTCGGCCACGAGGTCGTGGAATGCGCGCCGTCGATCGACGGGGAAACCTACCGCACCCTGTACAAGCGCTTCTGGGCGATGACCGCGACACGCGCGATCACCGCGCTGGCGCGAAGCCGCGGCGAGGACCCGTCTGGGCTCGTGGCCGAGGTGGAGAGCTTCAATCAGTATCTCTACGGCGTCGGTGCGCGGATCTCGGCGGCCGACTATCTCGTCGATCTCAACTGGTTCCATACGACGGGCAGGACGCTGGCGAATTTCCTGCTCGACGTCGATGTCTGGCTGACCCCGACACTCGGCACGCCGCCGCCGGTACTCGGCCACTTCGATGCCGACAGGCATGGCGGCGAGGCGGTCATGGAGCGCTTCCTCGAGTTTCTCGCCTTCACGACCTTTGCCAACATGGTTGGCTTGCCGGCAATGAGCGTGCCGCTCTACTGGACAGCCGGCGGCCTGCCTGTCGGCACGCAGTTCACCGGCCGGTTCGACGACGAGGCGACATTGCTTCAACTCGCGGCGCAACTGGAAGAGGCGCGGCCCTGGGCGCAGCGCCGACCCGCGGTCCACGCGGCTGAATGACAGATAAAAAGGGGAACCAAAATGTCATCCTCCAACTACGTCGAATTCCTCAACATCGACAAGAGCTACGACGGCCGCAGCCTCGTGGTCGACGATCTCAACCTCACCATCGCGAAGGGTGAGTTCCTGACCATGCTTGGGCCGTCCGGCTCTGGAAAGACGACGAGCCTGATGATGCTCGCGGGCTTCGAGGCGCCAAGCTCCGGCAGTATCCGGATCGACGGACGATCGCTGGAAGCCATGCCGCCACACCGAAGAAACATAGGCATGGTGTTTCAGAACTATGCGCTCTTTCCCCATCTGACGGTCGCTGAAAACTTAGACTACCCATTGCGGGTGCGTAAGGTCGCCAGGCAGGAGCGGAGCGCCCGCGTTCGAAGGGCGCTGGAAATGGTCCAGATGGGGGCGATGGGCGGGAGGAAGCCCGCGCAACTGTCGGGCGGGCAGCAGCAGCGCATCGCGCTTGCCCGCGCAATCATCTTTGAGCCGGATGTGGTGTTGATGGACGAACCGCTCGGCGCCCTCGACAAGAACCTGCGTGAACATCTCCAGCTCGAGATCAAGCATCTCCACGAGCGCCTCGGCATAACCGTCGTCTATGTCACGCACGACCAGTCCGAGGCGCTGACCATGTCCGACCGCGTCGCCGTGTTCAACGCCGGCAAGATCGAGCAGCTTGCGCCGCCGAGTGAACTCTACGAACGCCCCTCCACGGCCTTCGTCGCCGGCTTCATCGGAGAAAACAACCGGTTCATGGGCGAGATCGTCGGCGGTAGCGCGGGCGAATACGGCGTTCGCATGGCGGACGGGCAGGTCATCAGCGTCTCCAGCAGCGCGGCCTTTTCGAAGGGCCAGTCCGTCATCGTGTCCCTGCGCCCGGAGCGCCTCTATCTTGAACATGCCGCCGCCTGCAGCAATAGCTTCTCCGGGACCGTCGCCGAGGTCATCTATCTCGGGGATCATCGCCGGGTCCATGTCCGTTTCGGGGACAATGCGACGCTCGTCGCCAAAATTCCCAATGCGGGCACGGGCGTGGATGTCACACCCTTGCAGGCCATTTCGCTCGGCTGGAACAGCCGCGATGCCGTACTGATCCCGGCCTGACATGAAGGCGGTCTATTCCGGCCTGCATCGGTTGCACAATCCCGGCTCCGTCGTCGAAGGGGGCGTTGCCCGGCGGAGCCGGGACGTGCCCGATCGTCTCGACGCGTTGTTGCGGGCGGCGCGGCGTGCCGGGTTCGAGGTTGTCGATGCCGTCGATCACGGGATGGCGCCGCTCGCTGCCGTCCATACGGGTCGTTATCTCAGCTTTCTCTCGTCCGCGGGATGCGGAGACGGGTGTTCCGGGTGGCTTGCGCCGGCTGTCTTCGAAACCCGTCCCGAAATGTACAGACCGGATTGGTCGCTGATTGCCAAGGCGGGTTACCATCTGCGCGACCAGCTGACGCCGCTCGGCGAGGGGACATGGCAGGCCGCCTATTGGGCTGCACAGGCGGCACTCACCGCAGCGTCGCTTATCAGCGCAGGAGAGCGGATCACCTATGCCTTGTGCCGGCCGTCGGGTCACCATGCTGGACGGGATTTCGGCGGCGGTGCGACTTACCTGAACAATTCTGCGATAGCGGCGCGGGCGCTTTCGGCCACACTCGGGCGGATAAGCCTCATCGATATCGATGTCCATCACGGCAATGGGACACAGGACATATTCTGGGAGGATCCGCTCGTCTTCTTCGCCTCCCTGCACAGGAGCCCCGCAGACTATTATCCGCACCTTACCGGCTTTTCCGACGAGACAGGGGGGAGATCGGCCCCGCGCCTCACTCTGAACCAACCTCTTTCGGCAGAAACGGGCGACGCGGCCTACATCGCGGCGTTCAACACGTGCCTTGAAGCGGCACTTTACCACGGGCCAGAGGTCCTGATCATCTCCCTCGGCTTCGACGCGCTGGCAAGCGACCCGGCGCGAGGCCTCCAGCTCACCGTCGAGGCGTTCAGGAAAATCGGGGAAACGCTCGGAAGACTCGATTTGCCGGTGCTGCTAATCCAAGAAGGCGGATACGATCTGATGAGCCTCGAAAAAGCTGCTACAACGTTCCTACTTGCACTTTCTCAGCCGCCGAATGATCCGGCCTGCTCCTGAGAGGCTCCCTCGGGTCAGCAGGTTTGGCGCGATCAGTGTCAACATGGGGAAATAGGTCCGATTACGGCTGACATCACGCGTGAGCAGCGGGAATCCGCCGACGGCCGCATGGGCGCCGATGAAGAAGTCGGGGAATACCCCGGTTCTTATTTCCTTCGCTTTGCGAAATCGGGCGAAAACTATGCCCAAGCGGAACTCCAGGCACTGGCCATGACGGCTGTGGTCGGCGTTGAGGAAATCCGGCTAAATGCTGTTGCTGGCCCGGGGCGTAGAGCGAGAGTTGCGCGCTGCTCCTCTCAACGTGGCGATGGGCCTCCGAGGTGACGGAGGGACCAGAGATCATGGAATGTGCCTTCTGGGCCAAATGATCGCATAATGTATCGACGGGAATTCGTTGGGTGGTCAGGCGGCGCGCGCGGCGCTCCAATGTGGTTACCTCGATCTACGAACCTCCAGCTCGGACTTCTGGAGTAAGAAGTCGGCACAACGCTCGGCAATCATGATCGATGGGGCATTGGTATTGCCACTGACGAGCGTCGGCATGATGGAGGCGTCTGCTATCCGTAGCCGCGGCACACCGATTACTCTGAGCCGACTATCGACGACGGCCATCTCGTCGCGGCCCATCTTGGCCGTGCCCGAGGGATGATAGACGGTCTTCGCGATGGAGCGCGCGTGGTGCTCGATCGCATCATCGGTTTGGGCTGCGTCCCCTGGCGCCAGTTCGCGGAAGCCGAGCGCTTTCATCGCCGGGGCCGCGAGGATCTTTCGGCCTAGCTTGATGCCGCGCACCAACGTGTCGATGTCGGCTTGCTTGGTGAGGTTGTTCCCGACAAAAAGGATTGGATCTTCGGCCTTGGAGCTTCTGATCGAAACTTTGCCTCGTGCTTGCGGCCGCAGGATGCATGGATTGATCGAGACGCCGTGACCATCCATCTGACCGCGCGACGCATCGCCAACAAGTGCCGGTGTGACGTGAAACTGTACGTCGGGCCGGCCGCAGCCGGACGTGTCGATGAAGCCGCCAGTCTCAACGACGTTCGACGAGAGCAGCCCCGAGCGGTTGAACAGGTATTGTAGGCCGTTGACCGCGGAGCGCGGCGCGAACGAAGGCGGAACTGATCGGGTGCCGGTGGCGCGGCTCGGAGACCTTCAAGGGCCCGCCCGGCAATGGGACGCAATCGATCTTCTACCATCGAGCGGACGTACAGACGCTCTCAGTCCACGGCGATCCGGCTTATCTTTATCCATATTATTCAGGTTACGCGGACGAAAATGGTGAGGGGAAGGGGCTCGGGTTCAACCACAATTTCCCCGTGCCACTAATGAGCGACAGTGAAACGTATCTCGCCGCCGTTGATCTTGCCTGCAACAGCGTCTGGAGGTTCTCGCCCGACGTTCTGATTGTTGCGCTGGGGCTGGACGCCTCATCTGCGGACCCCTTCGCCTGCATGAATGTCGACGAGGAAGGTTTTCGACGTATGGGCGAGCGTCTTGGGAAGCTTTGTAGCAAAACCTTGGTAGTTCAGGAAGGAGGCTATCCGTCACCCGCGCTGCCGGGTCTGCTGAAGAGCTTCCTGGATGGCTTCACGTCTCGCTGAAGTCTGGGCTCGAGACATACAAGAACCACTCTCGGCGATTCAGTTGCTATCCGCCGTCAAGGTCTGGCGGCGTTCGTAGGCTTTGACGGACAAGTCAGTTCCCCGGCCTTAAT
>Ga0209676_1001167_pt1 | contig 28470 bp, 22 predicted proteins | sample AraplaCvi_mLB_r2_FD_184282 | JGI IMG/M metagenome (GOLD analysis project Ga0209676, IMG submission 184282) | Arabidopsis root microbial communities from North Carolina, USA - plate scrape MF_Cvi_mLB_r2 (SPAdes) (version 2) | ecosystem: Host-associated > Plants > Roots > Endosphere | place: USA... | reverse complement strand
ACCAGGCGGCCGATGCCGTGCGCGCGGCAGGCGTCGATGACGTTCTGCGTGCCGACGACGTTGGCGAGGTGGTAGCTCTCGTAGCTGCCCCAGGCGCCGGCCTTGGCGGCGTTGTGGAAGACGGCATCGCAGCCGGCGACCGCGGCGATGACGGCATCGCGCTGGGCGAGGTCGCCCTGCACCTGCGTCACGCCAAGGCGGTCGAGAGCGTCGTAACGGCCGCGGTTGAAGCTGACGACTTCGTGGCCGCGCTCGCGCAGCCCGCTGCACAGCACCTGCCCGAGGAAGCCGCCGCCACCGGTCACCAGGATCTTCATCGGGCTTCTCCGTGCGCAAAGGGGTGACACGATAACGGGGCCGACGGCCGGTTCCAACGGGCCGCCGGGCATGCCCTGCATGGCGCCGGGACGCGCCCTTCATGATTCTTCACCCGCATTTCAGGCGCTTCATCGACGCATTCGTGCCAATGGCCGCTCCCCTCCACGGAGCCTGCCGATGCGTCGCCCGTTCACCCTGCCCCTGCTCATCCTCTTCGCGGCCAGCACGGCGACCGCCGCACCGCCCATCGCCCGGGACGACGGCTGGCCCGTCGCGGACGCCGCGGCGCAGGGCCTCGACGCCACCCGTCTGGCCGCCATGGAGAACGCCATCGCCGCCGGCGAGGTACCGGACACGACCAGTGTGCTCATCACCCGCGACGGCCGGCTCATCTACGAACGCTACTTCGGCAAGGGTGGGCCCGACGTGCTCAACGACACCCGTTCGGCGACCAAGTCCGTCACCGCGTTGCTGGTCGGCGCGGCGGTCGATCGCAAACTGATCGACGGCGCGCAAGCGCCCATCTACGGATTCTTCCCCGACCGCCACTGGCGCAACGACGATCCACGCAAGGCCGGGTTCACCGTCGAGGACCTTCTGACGATGAGCTCGCAATGGGAATGCGACGACGAAAACCAGTTCTCGGCCGGCAACGAAGAACGCATGTACCTGAGCGAGGACTGGACGCAGTTCGCGCTCGATCTTCCCATCAAGGGCTACGCGCCATGGATGAAGCGGCCCGGGGACAGCCCGCACGGGCGAGCGTTCGCGTACTGCACGGCGGGTTCGTTCCTGCTGGGCGCGATCGTGGAGCGTGCCAGCGGGAAGCCGCTGGAGACTTTCGCGCGCGAGGCACTGGAAGCACCACTGCGCATCCACCAGAGCAAGTGGCAGCGGTCCTCCGAAGGCGTCGGCATGGGCGGCGGCGGCACGCGTTACCGCAGCCGGGATCTCGCCAAGTTCGGCCAGTTGCTGCTCGATGGCGGACGCTGGAACGCAAAGCAGGTGATCTCCGCCGACTGGATCGGCGCGATGACCACCGTCCATGCGCAGGCGCGCGACGACGCCGATTACGGCTACCTGCTGTGGCGCTTCCGCTTCGACGTGCGCGGCACGCAGCGCGAGGCGTGGGCGATGTCGGGAAACGGCGGGAACTACGTGTTCGTCGTGCCTTCCGAACGCCTCGTCGCGGTGATCACGCGTTCGCGCTACAACCAGCGCGACATGCACGCACAATCGCAACGGCTGATGTCGGACTACATCCTCAAGGCGCTTCCTTGACCTCGAGCCCGCGCGACCGCACGGCCTCGCGTTCGCGCGCGATGGCCGTGTCGATCGAGGCCATCGCCTCGTCGAAACGCGGCGATTGGCGAAGCCCCGCGAACAACGGAGAGGCCCGCAGGTACGCCGCGTCGCGGTAGCCCATCGCGATGGATTCGCGCAGCGCAGCCATCGCGGCCTCGCGGTCCCCGGCCGTGTCGAGCAGCAGCGCGGCGTCGATGCCGTCGAACGGATCGGTGCCTTCGCGCAGGCCCGCACGCAGCGACTGCGCCTGCGCGCGCAATGTCGCCGGAGGCGGTCGCACCTGTGCGAAGGCCGACTGCACGCTGTGCGGAAAGCTGCCCTGCGGGCGCAGGGCCACGGCGCGTGCGGCTTCCTGGCGCGCGGTGTCGCCATCACTGCGTTCCCACGCGAGTTCCGCCGCAAGCAGATGCAATCCCGCGTGATCGGTCCCGCGCTTCATCGCCTCGTCGAGCGCCGCTTGTGCTTCTGCATACCGACCGTGCCGCAGCAGGAACGACGGCCAGTACAGATTCGAGAACACGTTGTCGGGGTACAGCTGGAAGCTGCGGCGGAAGCGCGATTCCGCTTCGGTGGTGTAACCGAGAAGATCGAGGTTCCGCGCTATCTGGATCTGCAGGAAACGCGCACGCGACGGATCGCGCACGGCGAGGTTGGCGGCGAGCGCATCGGCCAGCCGCCCGCGCCGCTCGTAGAGGTACGCCGCAGACGCACGACTCCCGTCGTGGTCCGGGTCGAGCGACAGCGCGCGCTCATAGCCGCGCAACGCATCGTCGATGCGGCCCCGGCAATCGAACGAGTACCCAAGCGCGGCGTAGGCGGCGGCGTTGCGAGGATCGGCGGCGATGACCCGTTCGGCCATCGCCTGCGCGCGGTCGAGTTGGGCGAGGTCGCCGTTGTACTGGCACGTGTCCGCGCTGAACGCGCGGCTGAGTCCAATCAGTGCGTCTCGATCGTCCGGGGCTTCCTGCAAACGCTGGCGATAGAGCGCGATCGCGCGTTCGTTGTCGTCGCGTTGTCCGATGCCGGCGTAGTACGCGGCGCGCTGCAGAAGCGGGGATTGCGGAGTCGGCTTGCCTTCCGGTCGCTGCAGCCACCAGGCGATGGCGCCGGCGGCGAGCGCCGCGATCGCGATGCAGGCGAGTGCGATGCCGTGTTTCCCCCGCGCGTTCGGCGCAACGTCGGGCGGCGTGCCATCCATGGACTGCGGAGTCACGCACAGCTGGTAACCGCGCCCGCGCACCGAACGCAGGTAGCGTGAGTTGCGTCCGTCATCGCCCAGCGCCTGGCGCAGCAGGCGCACGCGCTGCGTGACGGTTTCCTCGTTCACCACGGCCGGCGCCCAAACGCGTTCGATCAACTCGTCGAAGCTGACGACACGCTGCCCCTGCTCGAGCAGGAATTCCAGCAGCCGGAAGCTCAGCCCGCCGACGTCGAGCGCCGCACCGTCGCGTTCCACCCGCTGGCGCGGCACGTCGATGATCAGATCGTCGAGCCGGTAGCGCGCGGTCATGCGTCAGCGCACCCGCTTGCCCGCCCAGACGGCGAGCTTCTCTCGACCGATCTTGGCGTTGTGGCGGATGTCGACCGGGAACCTGGGATGGCGCAGGAACGTGTCGATGCCCGCCGTATGCTCGTGCGCGGATCCGATCCCGCGCAGCTCACGCTCGATGCGCGGCCATTGGCCCGCGTCGACCCCGCCCGCCAGTTCCACGCACAACACGGGCCGCTGGGCGCCCATCGCCCCGATGCCCACGAGCGCGGTGCGACGCACGTTCGCGTGCACGTTGAACACCGGCTCCACTTGCTCGGTATAAAGCGGACCCTGCGCGGTTTCGACGCGATGCGTCTTGCGGCCGCAGAACCACAGGCGACCTTCGGCATCGAGATAGCCCACATCCCCCATGCGATGCACGATGCGTTCGCTTCCATCGGCGACGCGTTCGCGGATCTTCGCGGCCCTCGTCTGCGCGGGACGATTGAAGTAGGTGTCGGTTGCCGTGGGGCCGGCGACGGTGATTTCGCCGACGACGTTCGCGCCCACGACGCGCACATCGCTCCAGTTTTCGATCGGCGCATCCGTGATCGCGATGATGCGGACCTCGTTCGGCGCGACCGCGCGGCCGACGCATGTGCCGGCGCCGTTTTCCGTCGCCTCGCGCGTGGACTGCAGCTCGCGGCTTTCGATCACCGCGACGGGCAGGCATTCGGTGGCACCGTAGGGCGTCCAGAAGCCGGCGTCTTCGGGCAGCAGCTGGCGCATCTTCGCCACCACATCCGCCGGCACCGGCGCGCCGGCGGACGTCACGCGCTTCACCGTCGGCAGCTTCGCGCCGAAGTTGGCCAGCACCGCCATCAGCGCGGGCGAGCCGAAGAGCTGGTCCACGTCGAATCGCGCGATCGCATCGTGCAACTTGCGCGGATCGGCGAGCGCGGGCTTGGTCGGGTCCATGTCGGGAATGATCGACGTCAGGCCGAGCGCGGGATCGAACAGCGCGAACGGCGGGAACGTCGGCAGATCGACGCCGCCGGCCTCGATGCCCAGTGCATCGCGCAGCATCGCGATCTGCGCGACGAAATGGCGATGGCGATACACCACGCCCTTCGGCACGCCCGTGGATCCGCTCGTGAACAGGATCGCGGCGATATCGTCGGGTTCCGTCTGCGCGAGCTGCGACCCCGCATTCGCGCCTTCGTTCTCGATCTGCGCGAGCGTCGCATCGCTCAGCCAAGCGCGCGTCCCGGTGGTGATGCGGATGCGCGCACTGGCCGCCCAACGCAGCACGCTGCGCGCGATGTGCGCAAGCGGAATGCCGATGAAGGCCTCGGGCGCCGCTTCGTCCAGGCATTGCTTCAGCGCGCGCTTATCGATGCCCGGATCGACCAGCACCGGCACCGCGCCCGCCTTGAACAGCGCGAACATCAGCAGGAAGAACTCCGGCGACGGCCGCACCATCACCACGGTGCGCGTGCCGCGCACGATCCCGCGCCGTGCCAGCCCGGCGGCGATGGCGTCGCTGCGGGTGTCGAGATCGCGGTAGGTCAGGGCCAGGTCGAAGCGGGCCATCCCGTCCGGGCCGCGCGTGCCCGGACAGCGCATGGCGACGCGGTCGGGGAAGCGGGCGGCCAGCCCGGGCAGGGTCGCGGCGATGTTGCACACGTCATTCATGCTTTCATTTTCACCTGAACCGGGCCGCGCCTGCCCTGTCGGGCTTGCACCGGGCGTGCAAAGCCTCAGAATTCCGCACCCGGCCGACGATTGCCGGACCTCGTGACGGTCCTTCCATGCATCACCCCTGCCTGACCTGCGGCGCCTGCTGCGCCTTCTTCCGCGTGAGCTTCCACTGGTCGGAAGCCGACCCTGCGCTCGGCGGGCAGGTTCCGCCCGAGTTGACTGAAACCCTGCGCACGCACGAGCGCGTGATGCGCGGCACCTCGCAGTCGAACCCGCGCTGCGTCGCGCTGGATGCGGATATCGGGCGCTACAGCCGCTGCACGATCCACGACCGGCGTCCGTCGGTGTGTGCGCTGGTGCCTGCGTCGTGGGAATTCGGGCAGGCCAGCGCGCAGTGCGACAAAGCGCGGCTGGCGCATGGGTTGCCGGTGCTCACGCCGGACGACTGGGCCGGCGTGGAAGATGACGAGAAGAATCCCTTGCCTGAAGTTTGAAACGCTCTTGTAGAAGCCGCGCCGGTTCAGAGCGGATTCGAATCCAGGAATGCCCGCATCTTCGGCACCAGCACGTCGGCCTTGTCTTCCATCACGTAGTGGCCGGCGTCCTCGAACGCGTGCACCTGCGCGTTGGGCAGCGCGTCGGTGAAGCCCTTCAGGAAGTGCTTGTCGAACACGAAGTCGCGCAGGCCCCAGGCGATGAACGCCGGACGGTCGGCGTACTCGGGCAGCTTGCGGCCCATGGCCTGCACCAGGGGCCAGGCGGCATCGCCTTCGCCCAGCGGGATGTCCTGCACGAAACGCGAGGTCGCGATGCGGTTGGCCCAGCTGTCGTACGGCGCCACGTAAGCGCGGCGCACATCGGCGGGCATCTTGTTCTCGACACCGACGAACGAGGCCACCGACGAGAACGCATTGACGCCGCGGATCAGCAACGTGCCCAGGCCTGAATCGCGCCCGAACTTCAACGACTTCGGCAGCGGCTTGCTCGCGGGCAGCGGGAAGGAACCGGTGTTGGTGACGATGAGCCTGCGGATTCGCGCCGAGTGCTTCACACCCCAGCCGAAACCGATGCCGCCGCCCCAGTCGTGCACTGCGAGCGTGACATCGCCGGTGATGCCCAGATGGTCGAGCAGCGTTTCCACATCGTCGATGCGCGACTGCAGCGTGTAGCGATAGCGGTCATCGCAGGGCTTGTCCGACAGGCCCATGCCGACGTGGTCCGGCACGATGCAGCGGTAGCGATCGCGCAGGCCAAGGACGAGCTTGCGCCAGTAGAAGCTCCACGACGGGTTACCGTGCAGCATCACCACCACTTCGCCATCGCGCGGGCCCTCGTCGAGGTAGCTCATCGCGATGCAGGGGCGCACGTCGAAGCGCTGCGGCGTGAAGGGGTAATCGGGCAGTGGCAGGCGGATCGTCATCGGGGTTTTCCTGCTGGTCGTTCCGGCGATGCCGGGTCCAGTGGCTCTGCAACGTCGCTGATCGCCGCGTTTGCGCCGAGGGCGTCGTGTTGTTCCAGGGGATTGTGCCGTGCGCGGGTTCATTGGCGCCGGACAAGAAAAACCCGGCGCGCGGCCGGGTTCTGCAGTGTTTCGTGCGCGTGGCTTACCAGACCACTTCGGCCATCGAGCAGTTCAGGCCCGAGCCAATGCCGAGCAGCGCGATGCGCGTGCCCTTCTTGACGCGGCCGCCCTCGCGCAGCTTGCTCAGCACGATCGGCACCGATGCGGGGCCGATGTTGCCGTGCTCGCCGAAGATGGTCAGCACCTTCTTGGGATCGATGCGGAAGGCCTTGAGGAAGGCCTTGGTGTGGGCCTTGCTGACCTGGTGGATGACGAACTCGTCGAGCTCTTCCACGACCCAGCCCAGCGCAGCACGCGCCGCGGCGAAGGTCTTCTGGCCGAGCTTGAGGCCTTCGATCATCAGCATGCGGCCGTCGGCGATCATGCGGTCGTGCACGAGGTCGCCGCGGCACAGCTGGTTCCACTCAGTCGCCGAGCGGGTGACGCTCCCGCGGTAACGCGGCGCGCCCGGGGCGAGTTCGCTGCGCGCCAGCACCATCGCCGCGGCGCCGCTGCCGAGGGTCAGGGTGGCCATCTCGTCGCGGAACTGTTCTTCGGTGACGTCGTCGCGGCTGAGGCGATCGAGCGTCTTCTCGTAGGCCAGCTCGGCGGTTTCGCCGTTGACGACCAGGGCATAGTCGATCTCGCCGCGCTCGATCATGCGGCTGGCGATGTCCATGCCGTTGAGGAACGCCAGGCAGGCGTTGGCAACGTCGAAGTTCTGGCAGGTGTCGGGCAGACGCAGGTTGCCGGACACGATGGACGCCGTCGACGGCTCCAGGTAGTCGCGGCTCACCGAAGTGTTGACCAGCAGGCCGACGCGATCGGCGTCGATCCCGGCATCGGCCAGCGCCTTGACGCCGGCGAGCGTCGCGGCGTCGGAGGCCTTGACCTCGCCGTCCCACAGGCGGCGCTCGCGCACACCGGCCACTTCCTCAAGCACGTTGTACTTGATGCCGAGACGGTCGAGCGTCGGCTTGAGACGGGCGTGGATCTCGTCCGAGGTCAGCCGGCGGGGTGCATCGATGTGAGCAAGACCGGCGATGGCAACGTGCTGGAACAACATGGGCGGCTGACCGGAAACGGAAACGAACACGCCATGTTAACGCTTAATTCCGTCCCGCCGCCATCCGGTTGCGTATGGTTGCCCCTTCCCGCCGACAGGCGGCCGGAAGGGGTTAAGCGGTGTGAAGGCGTCAGCCGCCGATCGGGTAGGTCTGGGCGCTGCCGGTGCCGGGCCGGGCTGCCGAGGCCGCAGCGCCCCGGTTGGCTCCGCAGCGCCAGGCGGCGAAGCGCTGCGAACCGTTGAGCGGGCTGCCCATGGGCTGCACGGTGTCGGCCTGCAGGCCGATGGCTTCATTGCGTGCGAGGGTTTCCAGCTCCTCGCGAACCCGCAGCTGGTTGCGCTCATAGAAGGCGACCTTGTTCTTGACGGTCACTTCGACTTCGCCGCGCTTCTCGCAGCCGGCAGGCGGACCGTTGCCATCAATCACGCGCACCGACGCTCCGCCCGGGGCCATGTCCACCCAGGTGCAGCCGCCGGCGATCAGCGCCGAGACCAGAACCATCCCCACCATCGACTTGCGCATCGTTACCCCGTGATCGCGCGGCACCGTTGCCGCGCATGAATGGACGGGCGCGATTGTCGCCGCACCCGCCACCGTTGTGAACGCCAGGCGGTGAACCGCGACTGAGGCCGTCGTCGCGGTTTGCCGTTTCTGCCAGAGGCTGAGTCACGAAAAGGCGACGGCGAAGGCGAGCGGGGGTCAGGGCTTCGACGTCACCTTGTTGCCGTCTGCATCGAGCACCTGCACGTCGCCTAGGTTCAGCGCGCGCACCGGCTTCTCGATCTGCTTGAGGTCGCCGACCACCACCCAGGTTAGCGCGTTCGGATCGATCGTCGCGGCAGCCGCCTTCACCTGCTCCGGCGTGAGCGCTTCGATCTGCGCCTTGCGCTTGAAGACGTAGTCGTCGGGGCGGTCGTAACGGACGATGCCGCTGATCGAGCCCATCACCGCGGATGCCGTTTCGAACGCGCCTGGCAGGCTCAGGATCTCGGTCGCCTGGATCTTCGCCACTTCCTCCGGCTTCGGCGGTGCCTTGCCGCTGGTGTAGTCGGCGATTTCGCGGTGCAGCTCCTTGAGCGAATCGGCCGTCTTGTCGATCTGCACCGGCGCGAAAGCCATCCACGGCCGCTGGCCCAGCGCGTTGGCGGAGAAGCTGTAGGCGCCGTAGGCCCAGTGCTTGTCCTCGCGCAGGTTCATGTTGAGGCGCGAGGAGAACTCGCCGCCCAGCACCGAGTTGGCGATGTCGAAGCGGACCGAATCGGCATCCTTGGTGGACGGCACGACTTCGCCGGCAAAGATGTTGGCCTGCACCGCACCCGGCTGGTCGATCAGGTAGATGCGCGGCTTGGCCGGCCGCGCAACTTCGCCGATCTGCGGACGCGCCGGCGCGTCGCCCGCCGCCTTCCAGTCGCCCAGGTGCTTGTCGAGCAGCGGGACGATTTCCTTCAGCGTGGTGTCGCCGACGACGATGAGCGTCGCGCCTTCCGGCCGCACCCAGTCGCGGTGGAAGGCGACCAGGTCATCGCGCGTCAGCGAGGCGATGGAGTCTTCGGTGCCGCTGCCGCTGAAGGGAATCGCGTACGCATGGCCCGCGCCGTACAGCAGCGGCGGCAGCACGCGCATCGCGGCGCCATTGGGTCGCGCCTTCTCCTGCTTGATGCCGGCCAGCCACGACGCCTTCACGCGGTCGATTTCCTTCTGGTCGAAACGCGGCTCGCGAAGCATCTTGGCGAACAGCGCAACGGAAGGATCGAGGTTCTCCCGCAGTGCCGAGAGATACGCCTTGCCGCCGTCCAGCGACGCGCCGGCGCCGAGGTTGGCGCCCAGCGATTCGGCGCGGTCGCCGAAGGCCAGCGAGTCCAGCTCGCCCGCGCCTTCGTCCATCATCCCCATCGCGAAGCTCGAGGTGCCCAGCTTGCGGCCCTGGTCGGCGCTGAAGCCGCCGGCGAATTCGTAGCTCATCTGCACGACGGGGATGTCGTGGCGTTCGGCCAGGATCACCGTGGTGCCGTTCTTCAGCGTGGCGCGCTGCAGTGCCGGGAACTTCAGGTCCGGGAAGCTCGTGGTCTTCGGCGGGCCGTCGGCGCGGTTCACCGTGCTCGGCGTGGTGGTGTACTTCGGATCGACCGCCGGCAGCTTCATCGGCGCCGGCGTGACCGAGGCGTCCTCGACGACGGCGGTGCGATCGCCCGGCACGACGACCAGCGTGTGGCTGCCCTTGGTCAGCCAGTTGTTCGCCACGGTCGTGAGGTCGCGCGCGCTGGCGGTGTCGATGATCTTCAGGCTGTCGCGGAAGCAGCCCGGGTCGCCGGTGTAGACCGTGCACTCGGCCAGCGCGTCGGCCTTGCCTCCGAAACCGCCGATGCGCTCGATGCCGCGCACGAAACCGGCCTTGAAGACCGTGCGCGCCTGTTCCAGTTCGGTCTTGGTCGGCCCGTCCTTCAGCAGCTTCTGCAATTCCTCGTCGATGATCGCCTCGACCTTCGCCGGGTCCACGCCCTGCTTCACGTCGGCGGTGATGACGAAGTTGGAACTGAGCTGCATCTGGTACGCGGCGGCGGAGATGCTGTCGACCAGCTTGTCCTCGTGCAGCAGGCGCTTGTCCAGGCGCGAGGACTTGCTGCCGCCCAGCACCTGCGCGAACAGCTGGAGCTTGTCGAGGTCCGGCGTGCCCGCCTGCGCCACGTTCCACACGCGGTGGACGCGCGCCTGCGGCACCTTGTCGGTCATGGTCGAGCGGGTGGACGTGGCGAGCGGGGCGACGTCGACCTGCGGCTGCGCCATGGTCGGGGAGGCCGGAATGTCGCCGAAGTAGCGGCTGACCTTCTCCTTGGCCGTGGCCACGTCGATGTCGCCGGCCAGCACCAGCACCGCGTTGTTCGGGCCGTACCAGGTGCGGAACCAGCCCTTCACGTCATCGAGCGAGGCGGCGTCGAGGTCGGCCATCGAACCGATGGTGCTGTGGTGGTACGGGTGCGTCCTGGGATACAGCGCCTTGCCCAGCGCATCCCAGACCTGGCCGTAAGGCTGGTTCTCGCCCTCGCGCTTCTCGTTCTGGACGACGCCGCGCTGCTCGTCGAGCGTCTTCTGGTCGATGGCACCGACCAGGTGGCCCATGCGGTCGGACTCCATCCACAGCGCCATGTCGAGCGCGGTGGTGGGCACGTTCTGGAAATAGTTGGTGCGATCGGAATTGGTCGTGCCGTTCATGTCGGTGGCGCCGACCAGTTCGAACGGTGCGAAGTACTCGCCGCGATGGTTCTCCGAGCCGTTGAACATCAGGTGTTCGAACAGGTGCGCGAAGCCGGTGCGCCCGGCCGGTTCGTCCTTGCTGCCGACGTGGTACCAGAGGTTCACCGCGACGATCGGCGCCTTGCGGTCCGTGTGCACCACCACCCGCAGGCCATTGGGCAGGGTGAATTCCTCGAAGGGAATGTCGACCGTCGCCTTCGGCGCAGCCAGCGCGGCCACCGGCGTAAACGCGGCGACGCCGCCGAAGGTGGCGGCCAGGGCGAGGGCAAGCGCGGCCAGGCGCGGGCGGGACGGTGCGGACATGACGGACTCCTTGGTTCGAACAGGCATCCTAGCTGCCGCCCGCGAGGGGGGGCACTAGGCCACAAGTCCCATCGCACGTCGGAGTTTGGCTCGCGTTCGGGTCGGACGAGCGTCGACGGCCGCTCACGTGAACGCCCCTACACTGGCCACCCCGACCCACCGGAACTTACGCCAATGACGCCCGCGCATCCGCCCCGCCGCAGCCTGGTCACCGGCGCCAATCGCGGTCTGGGGCTGGAATTCGTGCGACAGCTTCTCGCGGGCGGGGACCACGTGGTCGCCACCTGCCGCCAGCCCGGCCGCGCGAACGCGCTCAACCAGCTGGTCGGCGAGCACCCCGGCCGCCTGCACGTGCTGCCGCTGGAAGTCGCCGAACCGAAGTCCCACGCCGAACTGGCGCGCGAACTGCCGCTGGTGATGGACGGCATCGACCTGCTCATCAACAACGCCGGCGTGCTGCATTCGGGCGAGCGCTTCGGCCACGTGCCGCCGGCCAACCTCGACGACAGCCTGCGCACCAACGCCAGCGGTCCGTTCCTGCTGACGCAGGCGCTGGCCGAACGCCTGGTCGATGGCGCGAAGGTCGCCAACCTCTCGTCCGTGCTGGGCTCGATCGCCTCGACGCAGAGTTTCGGCACGCCCACCTACGCCATGTCGAAGGCGGCGCAGAACATGGCGACCGCCCTGCTCTCCTCCGCGCTGCGCGAGCGCGGGATCACCGTGGTGGCGCTGCATCCGGGCTGGGTGCAGACCGACATGGGCGGCAGCGGCGCGCAGATCACGCCGACCGAGTCGGTGCGCGGCCTGCTGAAGGTGATCGACACGCTGCGCATCGCCGATACCGGACGATTCCTCGATTACCGCGGAAAGCCCGTCGCCTGGTGACGCAGGCGCAAGCGAAGGCGATCATGGGCGCATGTTCGACGTCATCCTCTTCCAGCCGGAAATCCCGCCCAACACCGGCAACGTGATCCGCCTGTGCGCCAACACCGGCGCACGGCTGCATCTGATCGAGCCACTGGGTTTCACGCTGGAAGACAAGCAGCTCAAGCGTGCGGGGTTGGACTACCACGAGTACGCGACGCTGCAGGTCCACGCCGACCTGACCGCGGCGCTGGCGTCGATCACCGCCGCCAATGGCGAACCGCCGCGCCTGTTCGCCCTGAGCACGCGCGGCACGGTCCGCTTCGATACGCCGCGCTATCGTCCCAACGATGCGTTCCTGTTCGGCCCGGAAACGCGCGGTTTGCCGGGCGACGTGCTGGACAGCGTGCCTGCCGCGCAGCGGCTTCGCCTGCCGATGCGCCCGGAGAACCGCAGTCTGAACCTGTCGAACGCGGTCGCGGTATGCGTGTTCGAGGCGTGGCGGCAGGCGGGGTTCGAGGGAAGCGCGTAGCCGCGGCCCCGGCGTTCACCGGGACCACGGGATCGATCCATCAGCGCGCGTCCGCGACCGAGGCGGTCTGCGGCGAATGCAGGTAATCCAGCGTGACCTGCAGCAGCGCACGCAGGCCCAGGTCCAGCGAGGACTCGTCCAGCGCGAACTTCGGCGAATGGTTGCTCGGCGCCGTCACCGGGTCGATGCCCTTCGCCGTCGCGCCGACGAAGAAGAACATCGACGGCACTTCCTTCGCGTAGAACGAGAAGTCTTCCGCGCCCATCTGCAGCGGCGGTTCGATGACGTTGTCGGCGCCGGCCACGGCCTTCAGGCTGGGGATCATCCGCGCCGTCAGCGCGGGGTCGTTCACCGTCACCGGGTTGCCGTCGCTGTCGGGCACGCTCGCCACGGCGGTGGCGCCGTTGGCGGCGCTCACGTGTTCGGCGACATTCTTCAGGTCGCCGAAGATCTTCTGGCGCATGCCTTCGTCGAAGGTGCGGATCGTGCCGACCAGTTCCACTTCATCGGGAATGATGTTGTAGCGGATGCCGCCCTTGATCGCGCCGAAACTGACCACCGCCGGCAGTTTCGCGATGTCGGTGCGACGGCTGACGATGGTCTGCGCGGTGCCGATCACGTCGGCCGCGGCGACGATGGGATCGATGCCGCCCCACGGGCGCGAACCGTGCGTCTGGCGTCCCTTCACCTTGATGGTGAACTTGTCCGACGCCGCCATCAGCGGCCCCTGGCGCACGCCGATCTGGCCGACCGGCAGCGTCGAGAACACATGCAGGCCGAACATCGCATCGGGCTTGAAGTCCTTGAACAGGCCCTCCTGCAGCATCAGCGAAGCTCCGCCTTCCTCGCCATCGGGCGCGCCCTCTTCGGAGGGCTGGAACACCAGCATCACCGAACCGGGCAGATCGGCCTTCATCTTCACCAGGGCGTCGGCGATGCCGAGCAGGATGCTGGTATGCGCGTCGTGGCCGCAGGCGTGCATGACGCCGACGGTTTCGCCGCGGAAGGTCGCGGTGGCCTTCGAAGCGAACGGCAGGTCGACCTGCTCGGTCACCGGCAGCGCGTCCATGTCGGCGCGCAACGCGACGCGCGGGCCGGGCTTGCCGCCCTGGATGATCGCGACCACGCCGTGATGCGCGATGCCCACCTTCGGCTTCAGGCCCAGCGCGCGCAGGTGCTCGGCGACCTTGGCGGCCGTGCGCTCCTCGCGGTTGGACAGTTCCGGATGCTGGTGGAAATCGCGGCGCCAGGCGACGACGTTCTTCTGCACGGCCCTGGCGGCGGCGGCGACTTCCGGCCGCTCCTGCGGCGCGGCGGCCTGTGCGTGGACGAACAACGGCGTGGCAAGCAGTGCGCTGCTCAGCAGCGCGGGCATCAGACGCATCGACGGTAACTCCCCGGAGTGATCCACCGATCGTATCCGAAGCGGTCCGGCCACGATGGGCCCCAGTCCGTGTTTTGCAGCGACTTGCGGCTCCGGCCGGCTACTTCGAACCCAGGTAATCCAGCGCGACCTGCAGCATCGAGCGGACGCCGACCTCGAGCGAGCCTTCGTCGAGCAGGAACTGCGGGGAATGGTTGATCGGCGCCTTCGCCGGATCGGTGCCCTCCGCCGTCGAACCGACGAAGAAGTAGACGCCCGGCGCGACGTTGGCGAACTGCGCGAAGTCCTCGGCGACCGTCTGCAGCGGCATCTCGACCACGTTGCCCTCGCCCACCGCACGTTGCAGCGACGGGCGCACGCGCGTGGTGAGCGCGGGATCGTTGACCGTGGCCGGCGCATTGGCCGCCACATCGAGCGTCGCCGTCGCGCCGCTGGCATGCGCGAAATCCTCCGCCGTCCGGCGGAAGCGCGCGATGATGTCCTCGCGCTGCTTCGCGTCGAACGTGCGCAGCGTGCCGACGAGCTTGGCTTCGTCGGGAATGATGTTGAAACGCACGCCCGCGTTGAACTGGCCCGCGGTGAGCACCGCAGGCGAGGCGGCGACGTTCACCTGGCGCGCGATCACGCTCTGCGTGCCCAGCAGGATCTGCGCGGCGACCGTGATCGGATCCACGCCGTCCCACGGACGCGAGCCGTGCGTCTGCTGGCCGCGTACCGTCAGGCTCCACTCGTCGGCGGCGGCGAGCATCGGTCCGCTGCGCACGCCGACCTGCCCGACCGGCAATCCGGCCCACACGTGCAGGCCGAACACGGCGTCGGGCTTGAAGTCGCGCCACACGCCTTCGTCGAGCATGAGCTTGGCGCCGAAGTTCTCGCCGGCATTCGGCGGGCCTTCTTCCGACGGCTGGAAGACGAACATCACCTCGCCGGGCAAGGTTGCCTTCTGCGCGGCCAGCGCGGTCGCGACGCCGAGCAGGATCGCCACGTGCGCGTCGTGCCCGCACGCATGCATCACGCCGACGTCCTGGCCGCGGTAGGTGGTCTTCACCTTCGAGGCGAACGGCAGGCCGGTCTGTTCGGTCACCGGCAGCGCGTCCATGTCGGCACGCAGCGCGATGCGCGGACCGGGCTTGCCGCCCTTCAGCACCGCCACGACGCCCGTGTGCGCGATGCCGGTCTTCACCTGCAGGCCGAGCTTGCGCAGCTGGTCGGCGACGAGCTTCGCGGTGCGGACTTCGTTGTTGCCGAGCTCGGGATGCTGGTGGATGTCGCGGCGCCAGGCGACGACGTCCTTCTGCACGGCCTGCGCGGCGACGGCGATGTCGGGTTCGTTCGCGGTCTGCGCGAATGCGGGCGCTGCCAGCAGCGAGGCGATCAGGGTGGCGAGGAGTCGGGTGCGCATGGCGGCAGGAAGGGCGGAAGATCCGGCGATCCTAGCCGTTGTGGCGCATGGCGACGATGCGCGATCTGGCGCGCGTCCTGCCGGGGACGACTGTCGGCATGCGCAAACGTCATATGCCTCTGTAGCCCGGGTGCGCTTACCCGGGCTACGGACGCGGAACCTCAGCTCTTCTTCGCCTTAGCGAAGGCCGCCGCCAGTGCGTTGTTCATCGGCGGCGGCGTGTTCGCGCGGGCCGCGTTGAAACCGCCACCACGCGCATCGCGACCGCCGTCGCGCCCACCGCGCGGCGCTCCGCCGCGCGGAGCGTTGCGGTCATCTCGATCGCCACGCGGCGCCGGTGCGGTGTCGTCCAGGCGGCGCGTCAGTGCGATGCGCTTGCGCGCGACGTCGACCTCCAGCACCTTCACCTTGACGATGTCGCCGGCTTTCACCACTTCGCGCGGGTCCTTCACGTACTTGTCCGACAGCGCGGAGATGTGGATCAGGCCGTCCTGGTGCACGCCGATGTCGACGAACGCGCCGAACGCGGCGACGTTGCTGACCACGCCTTCCAGGATCATGCCTTCGCGCAGATCCTTGATGTCTTCCACGCCATCGGCGAAGCGCGCGGCCTTGAACTCCGGACGCGGGTCGCGGCCGGGCTTTTCCAGCTCTTTCAGAATGTCACGCACCGTCGGCACGCCGAAGGTCTCGTCGATGAACTGCTCGGCCTTGAGCGAACGCAGCAGCGACGCGTCGCCGATCAGCTGCTTCACCTCGCGGCCGCACTGGTTGAGGATGCGCTCCACGACCGGATACGCCTCAGGGTGCACCGACGAGGCATCCAGCGGCTGGTCGCCATCGGCGATGCGCAGGAAGCCGGCGCACTGCTCGAAGGTCTTGTCGCCCAGGCGCGGCACCTTCATCAGTTCCTTGCGCGACTTGAACGCACCGTTGGCATCGCGGTACACGACGATGTTCTCGGCTACCGTCGACGACAGGCCCGACACGCGCGTGAGCAGCGCCGCGGAGGCGGTGTTCACGTCGACGCCGACCGCGTTCACGCAGTCCTCGACCTTCGCATCCAGCGCGCGCGCGAGCTTGAACTGGTCGACGTCGTGCTGGTACTGGCCCACGCCGATCGCCTTGGGCTCGATCTTCACCAGCTCCGCGAGCGGATCCTGCAGGCGTCGTGCGATCGACACCGCGCCGCGGATCGACACGTCGAGGTCCGGGAATTCCTTCGCCGCGAACTCCGATGCCGAATACACCGACGCGCCGGCTTCGCTGACGACGATCTTCTGCATCTTCAGTTCCGGCGCGAGCTTGATGAGATCGCCGGCGAGCTTGTCGGTTTCGCGCGACGCGGTGCCGTTGCCGATGGCGATCAGTTCCACCGAATGCTTCGCGCACAGCGCACGCAGGACCATCAGCGACTGGTCCCATTGGCGCTTGGGTTCGTGCGGATAGATCGTCGCGGTATCGACGAGCTTGCCGGTGCGATCCACCACCGCGACCTTCACGCCGGTGCGCAGGCCCGGGTCGAGGCCCAGCACCGCCTTCGGGCCGGCCGGCGCGGCGAGCAGCAGGTCCTTGAGGTTGTCGCCGAAGACGTCGATGGCCTCGGCCTCCGCCTTCTCGCGCGCCTGCGCGAACAGGTCCAGCGTGAGGTGCAGGTGCAGCTTCGCCTTCCACGTCAGGCGGCACGAATCCAGCAGCCACTTGTCGGCCGCGCGCCCCTGCGCCTTGATGCCGGCGTGGTGTGCGACACGGCCTTCGCCCTGCAGATGTCCTGCGTCGGCATCGCTGCCCGGGTCGAGGTCGATGAACAGGAATTCCTCCCGACGGCCGCGGAACAGCGCGAGCAACCGGTGCGAGGGGATTTTCGACAGCGGTTCGGCGTGGTCGAAGTAGTCGCGGAACTTCTCGCCGGCCGTTTCCTTGCCTTCGGCCACGCGCGAGCGGATGACGCCGACCTCGCCCAGCCAGTTGCGCAGGTCGCCGACGAGCGTGGCGTCCTCGCCCCAGCGCTCCATCAGGATCGCGCGCGCGCCGTCGAGCGCGGCCTTCACGTCGGCGACGCCCTTTTCGGCATCGACGTAACCGGCGGCGACCTGCTCCGGCACCAGCGTCGGATCGCCCAGCAGGCCATCGGCAAGCGGCTCAAGCCCGGCTTCGCGCGCGATCTGCGCACGCGCGCGGCGCTTTTGCTTGTACGGCAGGTACAGATCTTCCAGGCGCGCCTTGCTGTCGGCAGCGATGATGTCCGCGCGCAATGCGTCGGTCATCTTGCCCTGCTCCTCGATGCTGGCCAGCACCGCGACGCGGCGATCTTCCAGTTCGCGCAGGTACGTCAGGCGCGTTTCGAGGTTGCGCAGCTGCGTGTCGTCGAGGCCGCCGGTGACTTCCTTGCGGTAGCGCGCGATGAACGGGACGGTCGCGCCTTCGTCGAGCAGCGCGATGGCGGACAGTGCCTGCTGCGGCTGTGCGTTGATTTCCTGCGCGATGAGGTGGGCGATCTTTGCGGCGACTTGCTTGGTGTGCTGCTGCATTGCTTCCAATCGTCAAAGCCCGGCGACCCGGGAGAGGGACGATTGTCGCAATGTGCGTCGCGGCGCGGTACCCGTTGACATCGGCGCGAGGCTCATTCGGACAGGTCCAGCGCCGCAACACCGTTGCCCGCGCACCAGGCTTCGTACGCGCGCCGCTGTGAATGCGCGTCCACGCGCGAGGTGACCGTGCTGTCCGGCCCCAGGAACTCCACCGCGCCGATGACGACGACCAGTGCGGTCATGTCCTCGTCGCCGGTGATGCGCCACCAGTCGGTGTTGCCGGGCGGCTCGTAGACGTAATCGCCGGGGGCGACGACCTCGCCCGTGCACAGCGTGCGCGTGCCGGCCAGGTTGTAGGCGTGGATCTCGCCGGTGTGGCGATGCAGGGGCATGATCGCGCCCGGCCGCATGCGCAACAGTTCGACGAAACCCCGGCCGCCTTCGAGGAATCGCAGTGGCTTCCAGGACTTCTCGGGCGACATCGCAATCCACGGCGTGTCTTTCGCTGCGGCGATCCGCGCCGGCAGGAAGTCGTCGATCGGGCGGTGCGGGACGGTCATGGGCGGCTCCTGCTCGGTTTGTGGTCCGTGAGCGATACCGTAGGCTTGGACTGGACCCATCGGAAGGCCAGTTGCCATGACTTCGACGGAACCAGTTTTCGAGTTCCCGCTGGACCTGGGCGCCGTGCCGGCCGCGGGCCGGACACGCGCGCTGCACGAGGCCCTGCGCGAGGCGATCCTCGACCGCCGACTGCGCGCGGGCTCCGAACTGCCGTCCACGCGCCGGGTTGCGACCGCGTACGGCCTCGCGCGCAATACCGTCATCGCGGCGTACGACCTGCTGGTCGCCGAGGGTTACCTCGTCACGCGCGCGGGGGCCAAGGCGGTGGTCGCCGATGTGGCCGCGCGCCCGGCCACGCGCACGCCGCGTCTTGCGGACGGCCATCTGCGCACGCGCTGGCAGGCGCCATCGTGGAGCAGCGCGGTATCGACCAGCGACGCGTGGACCTCCAGCTTCCGCCTCGGCGTGCCGGACCATCGCGAAGTGCCGTTCGATGTATGGCGACGCCTGCTGGCCCGTGCGTTCCATCCGCGCCACGGTGCGGCGTTCGGCTATCAACCGCCGCACGGGCGGCCGCGTCTGCGCGAAGCGATTGCGGGGCATGTGTCGTTCGCACGCGCAGTGTCGTGCCGCGCGGAGGATGTGATCGTGACCTCCGGGGCGCGACAGGCATTCGATCTGCTCGCGCGCCTGCTGGTCGTTGCCGGGCGCACGGTGGTCGCGGTGGAAGACCCCGGCTACCCCACCGCAGCCGCGGCGATGGCGGTGGCGGGCGCGGAGATCGTGCCGGTTCCGGTGGATGCCGAAGGCCTGTGCGTCGATGCATTGCCGCGGCAGGCCCGCATCGTCTACGTGACGCCATCGCACCAGTATCCGACCGGCGTGGTGATGTCGATGGCGCGCAGGCGCGCACTGCTCGAATTCGCACGCGAACACGACGCGCTGGTGATCGAGGACGATTACGACGGCGAATTCCGCTACGGTGCGCGGCCGCTCGATGCGCTGCAGACGCTGGATCGCGACGGGCGCGTGGTGTACGTCGGCACGTTCTCCAAGAGCCTGTTCCCGTCGCTGCGCATGGGCTACGTGGTCGCGCCTGAGTGGCTGCGCGACGCGCTCGCCACCGCGAAGGAGCGCGCCGACACCTGCGGCAACGCGCAGGTCGAGGACGCGCTGGCCGATTTCATCCTCGAAGGACATCTGGCGCGCCACGTGCGGCGCATGCGCCGCGTCTACGCGGGCCGGCGCGAAGCGTTGTCCGGGATGCTGGACGGGCCGTTGTCGCCGTGGTTCGAGGCGATAGCGTCCGAAGCCGGCATCCACGTGGCGGCGCGCTTCGTCGATGCGGAGCGCGCCGATGCGCTGTTGCCGCGCGTTCGCGAGCACGCGGCCGGTGCGATGCCGCTGCGCGCGCTGTCGCAGCGGGCCGATGCGCTGCATGGGGTCGCGTTCGGAATCGGGTGCGTGGATGAAGCGGCGATTCGCGAGCGGCTGGGAGCCCTGGCGAAGGCGCTGCGGCGTTGAGCCCGGGGAATCAGGCCGCAACCGCTGCCAGATGCCGCTCGAACGAGGCGTCCACTGCGGCACGGCCACCGCCCAGGATGTTGCGCCCCCACGTGTAGCCATACACATCCACGAAGTCGAATCCGTCGAGCAACGCGCGCATGGCATGCACATCGCGCGTCTTCATCGGGATGTAGTTCGGATAGCTGTACATGAAGGTGACGTGGCGACGGTCGAACACCACCTGCAGCGCATCGCCCGGGAACAGGGCGCCGCCATCGCGCGGACCGTCCTTCCAGTGCAGTGCGGTGCTGCCGTCGAAGTGCCCCCCCACGCGCAGGAGCGTGACATCGTCGGAAAGCCGAAGTGAGTCGCCACTCCAGAATTCGATGTGATCGGACGGGCGCTGCACCCACTGGCGATCGGCTTCGTGCAGCAGGATCGGCACGCCGCCCAGCGCTTCGCTCCATTCCACCATCGCGCTGTAGAAGTGCGGGTGAGAGATGACGATGCGATCCACGCCGCCGCGCGCACGCAGCGCGGCGACCGCTTCGTCCGTCACCAGGCTCACGCACTCCCACATCAGATGGCCGGCGCCGGTGGGCAGCAACAGCGCGCGCTGGGGGATGGCGAAATCACCGTCGATGCCGATGCCCAGCAGGCCGGCGTCTTCCTCGACGCGAAGGCCGAATCGTTGCGCGAGCTGGTCATGCGTCGTCCACTGCTGGCCGTTCCAGCCCACGTACTGGCGTTCGTCCTCGCAGATCGGGCAATGCGTCGGCAGCGTCGCACTTTGCGCGAACTGGGTCCCGCAGGTCTGGCAGATGAAGCAGGGCATGGTGGCGGGCCTCCTGGATGACGAGGCCAGCATGGGATGCGTGCGTTGCGGCGCGCGGACCGGTTTTGCCGGATCCGGGGGAACCAGTGCCGCCGTTACTGCGGCGGCGCCAGCAGTTCCTGCGCGTCGAGGAAGCCATCGCGATTGCGGTCCTGGCGCGAGAAGCGCTCGGCCACCGTCCTGCGATGGTCGGACAGGCTCACCGGCTTGCCGCGTCCGCCGGGAAGCTCCTCGGGCGCCAGCACACCGTCACCGTTCGCATCCATGCGGGTGAAGGCGTAGCTCAGCCAGTCCTGGTATTCGGCCAGCGAAACGCGACCGTCATGGTCGGCATCCATGCGCGCGACGTAGTCGGTGCTGCCCTCCACTGCACCGAGGCCGGGTTCCGGCGTGCTTGCCGCTGGCGCCGCTTCCGGCGCCGGCGTCGCGGGCGCACGGTTCAGCCGCAACGGAATCGACTGCGCGCACGCATCGCCGACAAAGGCGAGCAGGACGCACAGCAAAAAGCCCGCGCGTGGCGCGGGCTTGTGTGCACGACTGCGATCCTTCGCGATCATCGGGTCGTGGTCAGGCCGCCGTACGCGCCGGCGCGATCGCATAACCCTTCAGACGCGCGGAGAACTGCTGCAGCGCGTGGATGCCGCTGGCTTCGGCTTCGGTGCACCACGCGTGCAACTTCGCCAGCGTCGCCTGCGCGTCGTGCGAACGGTCGTCGAGCACCTGCGCCAGGCGCTGGCGGAACTCGGCGAGCGTCGCCATCTTCGGACGCTCCGCCAGCCACGCCTGCAACTTCGCGCGCTTGTCGTCGTCCAGCCAGCGACCGTCATCGGCCAGGCCCTGGCGCAGGTTGCGCGGCAGCTTGAACTTGGCTTCGCGCAGCGCCGGCAGCGTCACGTTGCGGTAGTAGTCGGTCATCGCCTGGAAACGGATCGCCAGCAGCGCCTTGAGCGTTTCGCCATCGGGAATGGCGATGTTCGGGCGCACGTCCAGCGTCGGCGCGACGCGCAGCACCTTGGCCAGGCGCACCTTTTCCAGCAGCTTGATCGCGCTCCAGCCGATGTCGAATTCCCACTTGCGCAGCGCGAACTTCGCCGACGACGGGAACGCATGATGGTTGTTGTGCAGCTCTTCGCCACCGATCCAGAAGCCCCACGGGGTGAGGTTGGTCGCGGTGTCGGTGGTTTCGAAATTGCGATAGCCCCACCAGTGGCCGAGGCCATTGACGACGCCGGCGGCCCAGAAGGGGATCCACACCATCTGGATGGCCCACAACGCGACGCCCCACAGGCCGAACAACGCGGCGTTGATGACGAGCATCAGCACCGGGCCCATCGTCGCGTGCGGCGTGTACAGGTGGCGCTCGATCCAGTCGTCGGGGCAGCCCTTGCCGTACTTCTCGATGTCGTCGCGCTGCGCGCGTGCGTCGCGGTAGAGCTCCACGCCGCGCCACATCACCGTGTCGATGCCCTTGAACTGCGGGCTGTGCGGATCTTCCTCGGTCTCGCACTTGGCGTGGTGCTTGCGATGGATCGCCGCCCACTCGCGCGTGATCATCGAGGTGGTGAGCCAGCTCCAGAAGCGGAAGAAATGCGCCAGCACCGGATGGAAGTCCACCGAGCGGTGCGCCATTGACCGGTGCAGGTAGAGCGTGACGGAGAAGATCGTCAGCTGGGTGACCACCAGCAGGTAGATCAGCAGTTCACCCAGGCCGGCCTGCGTGATTCCGCCGGCGATGAGATCGAGCAGGGACAGTGACATTCTTCAACTCCGCGAGCGCCGGCGCAGCACGCATCCGGCTTGAATTCGACCTGCTTTCACGCAGGTCCAGCGTGGATCATGCCAGCCGTGCGGCACCGTTCGCGCCGGTACGGCCTGAATCTGTGATGGGGTCGTTCAGTCCGTCGGGCAAGCGTCGTCCGGTGCGGCGACCTGGCGCGCGATCCGCCGTCGCGCCCGCTGCAACGCCGGTCGCGCGCGTTCACGAAGTGCCGTCCGGTCCTCTTTGCTGAACGGGGAGTCCGCGCGGCAGTGATCCAGCAGCAGCGACAGGTCCTGCGCCTGGCCGAGACGGTGCGTGGTGCGCTTGTCGAAGCGGGCCGAGTCCTGCGGGACCGGCAAGCCCAGCGCTTCCAGCGCGCGGCGCTGATGCGAGGCACGACGGGCGCGGCGGCGCCAGCGATGCCAGTCGTCGTCGTCCCCCGTTTCGCAAGCACGCAGCCTGGCCTCATGCGAGCGCAGGTCGCTGTCGGCCACCGCCATCCGCAGGCCCGCGGGCGTCGGGCGCGACCAGTCGAGCCCGGCCATCGCGGCGCGCAGCACTCCGAGCATCGCGCGACGCGACGCCAGGCCCGGGTCGGAGCGGGTCGCGGCATCGGCCCCTCGCGTTCGCGCGAGAACGGCCGCCTCGCGGGCGCGCTGGAGCACCTCGCGCACGGGGTCCTTGCGTTCGCGTTTGAGCAGGCGGTCGAGCACTTCCACCAGCGCGTGCGCATCGCGCAGGTTCGACAGCCCGTTGTTCAGCGTGCGCAGTTCGCGATCCAGCAACCCGGCGCCGGGCCCGAGCAGGCCATCGCCCATCGCGAGGACGGCGCGCGCGCGGCGGATCGCCTTGCGCGCCTGGTGGACGCCTTCGTGCAGGTCCGGATCGGCCAGCAACCGATGGGCGAGGTCCAGCTCGGCGCACGTGTAGTCGCACAGCGCCGGCCCCGGTGCGATGGGCGCCGGCGGCGTGGTGGCCTTGTCGTTGGCCCTTCCCGAACCCATTCATCGCCACTGAAGGTCGCGTGACCCGGATAGTACGCTCGCCCCATGCCCGAACTGCCCGAAGTCGAAACCACCCGTCGGGGCCTGGCGCCTCATGTCGAAGGCCGCCGCGTGTCGAACGTCGTCCTTCGCCGGCCGGACCTGCGCTGGCCCATCCCGTACGAGGTCGTCAGCCTGCTCCCCGGCCAGCGCGTGCAGGCCGTGCGGCGGCGCGCCAAGTACCTGTTGCTGGATACCGAAGCGGGCAGCGCCCTGCTGCACCTGGGCATGTCCGGCAGCCTGCGCATCCTGCCCACCGACACGCCGGTGCGCGCGCACGACCATGTCGACATCGTGCTGGAACCCCTCGGCCGCCAGGGTGCGCGCGTGCTCCGGTTCAACGACCCGCGCCGCTTCGGCTGCCTGCTCTGGCAACCGCCGGGGCAAACGCACGAGTTGCTGGCCGATCTCGGGCCGGAGCCGCTGTCGGACGCGTTCGACGGCGCCTACCTGTTCGCCCTGAGCCGGGGCCGCAGCGCACCGGTGAAGACTTTCCTGATGGACCAGCGGGTAGTTGTCGGGGTCGGGAATATCTATGTCGCCGAGGCGCTTTTCGCCGCCGGAATCTCCCCGCTGCGCGCAGCCGGGAAGGTGTCGCGTGAGCGCTATCAGCGGCTGGCGGAGGAAATCCGCCGCATCCTGGGCCACGCCATCGAACGCGGCGGGACGACGTTGCGGGACTTCATCGCCCCCGACGGCGCGCCCGGATATTTCGAGCAGGAGCTGTCGGCCTACGGCCGCGGCGGCGAACCCTGCCCGCGCTGCGGGCGGCTGCTGAAGCAGGCGTCCATCGGCCAGCGCACCACCGTTTGGTGCGGCCACTGCCAGAAATAACGTCGGGTCTGTCAACGCGATGCCGGCTCGCTGTGTCGACCGGTGTCGGAAAAAACTGAGCGTTAGCGCGCCGAATCCCTACACGACTATTTCGTGGTGACAATCACGGAAAGCGGTATAGTCCGGACCATTGCGCACGGGGCGTCCCATGGCCGATACCGCCGATATCACGCTGCTGCTGGATGCCGCACGGGAAGGGGACAGGGGTGCCCTGGACCGCGTCCTGGCGACGCTCTACCAGGAGCTGCACACGATGGCCCGGCGGCAACTCGCCGGCCAGCACGGCCAGACACTCGATGCGACCGCGCTGGTGCACGAGGCCTACCTGAAGCTGATCGGCCGCCGCGAGGCGCAGTTCGACGATCGCGCGCATTTCTTCGCCTACGCCGCCTCCGCCATGCGCAGCGTGGTGGTCGATTACGCGCGCCAGCGCCTGGCGCAGAAGCGCGGCGGCGACCTGCACCGGGTCACCGAATTGCCCGACGACGTCGAAGGCGGCCTGCGCCTGGATGAAGACACGCTGGGCCTGGACACCGCCCTGACCAAGCTCGCCGCCGTGGATCCGCGCCTGGCCCAGGTCGTGGAGCTGCGCTACTTCGCCGGTTTGTCCGAACTGGAGATCGCCGCACTGCTGGAACGTTCCGAGCGCAGCATCCGCCGCGACTGGCAGAAGGCGCGGCTGTTCCTGCTCGCCTCCCTGAAGGAGTGAGTGCGCGGGAGTGAGGAGCGGGCGACACCCGCCCGCGTCACCACCGACCGCTCGCTCCCGACATCTCCAAACCCACTCCGGCCCCATGGATCCCGAGCGCTGGCAACGCATTTCCCCGCTGCTCGACGCGCTCTTCGAACTGGAGCCGCAGGCGCGCGAGCTGCGCCTGGCGCAACTGCGCGAGGAAGATCCGGCGCTGGCCGATGAGCTGCAGACGCTCATCACGCTGGACGAAAGCCATGAGGATTTCCTTTCCGAACCGCTGATTCCGCCGCTGTCGGCATTGCGCGCCGGCGGCGAGGTCGGGCCGTACCGACTCGAACGCCTGTTGGGCGAAGGCGGCATGGGCCAGGTCTGGCTCGCCGCGCGCGCCGACGGCCTGTATCAGCGCCGCGTCGCGCTGAAGCTGCTGCGCCCGGGCCTCGCCGACAGCAACCTGCGCCTGCGCTTCTCGCGCGAACGGCAGATCCTCGCGCGCCTGGCGCATCCGCACATCGCGCGCCTGCTCGATGCCGGCATCAGCAGCGACGGCCTGCCCTACCTCGCGCTGGAATACGTCGAAGGCGAGCCGATCACCGATTACTGCCGCAACCACCAGCTGCCGCTGGAACAACGGCTGCGGATGTTCCACCAGATCTGCGATGCGGTGAGCCACGCGCATGCGAACCTCATCGTGCATCGCGACCTCAAGCCCTCCAACATCCTGGTGACGCCCAGCGGCGACGTTCGCCTGCTCGATTTCGGCATCGCCAAGCTGCTCGATTCCGAAGCGCCGATGGTGGAACAGACGCGCACCGGCGTGCGCGCATTCACCCTGCACTACGCCGCGCCCGAACAGGTGCGCGGCGAGCCGGTCACGACGATGACCGATGTGTATGCACTGGGCGTGGTGCTGTTCGAACTGCTTACCGACACCAAGCCGTATCGCCTGAAGCGCCAGACCGATGCGGAGTGGGAGGAAGCGATCCTTGCCGCCGACCCGCAGCGTCCTTCGCACACGGTGCTGCGTCGCGCCGAGGACGCCGGCGCCGACGTGCATGCGCTGCGTCGGCACGCGCGCATGCTCGCGGGCGACCTCGACAACATCGTGCTCAAGACGCTGTCGAAGCGGCCGGAGCATCGCTATCCATCAGTCGAAGCGCTGGCGCTGGACCTGAGCCGCTACGAAGCCGGGCGACCCGTGCAGGCGCGCCCGCAGAACCTGGGCTACCGTTTCGGCAAATACCTGCGCCGGCATCGCTGGGCGCTGGCGACCGGCACGCTGGTTGCGGTGGTGCTGACGGCGGCGCTGGCCATCGTCGCGTGGCAGGCACGACAGGCCGTCGCCGAAGCCGGTCGCGCGCAGGCGATGCAGGACTTCATGGTCGGCGTGTTCGAAAGCGCACGCGGCACGCCCGAGGGCCAGGCGCTCGACCTGCGCGGGCTGCTCGACGATTCGCTCGATCGCGGCAACCGCGAGCTTGCCCTGCAGCCGCGCGCACGCGCCGAGTTGCTGGGCGTGATCGCGCGCCTGCGCATCGGCCTTGGCGATTATCGCGAGGCGCTGGTGCTGCTGAACCGCCAGGCGGGCATCCTCGACACCGCGACCGACGCACCGGTAAGCCTGCAGCTGGAATCGCTGACGCAGCGCGGCCAGGCGCTGCGTTTGATCGGCGAGCCGCGGCAGTGCATCGGCCTGATGCAGCCGGCCCTGGCGACGGCGCGACGCGAGCAGGCGCAACTGCCGCCGCAGGTCAGCGAGTTCTATTCGCAGCTGGGCCGCTGCCGTCGCGACAACGGCGAGCGCCAGGGCGCGCGTCAGCTGTTCGAACGTTCGCTCACGTTGCGGCGCGACGATCGCGACGACGTCGGCACCGTGGAGAACCTCATTGACCTTGCGAACCTGCAGGCCGACGCCGGCCAGTCCGGCGCCGCGTTGCAGGGTTACCAGCAGGCGCGCACCCAGTTGCAGCAGAAGGTCGGCGCGCGTCACGCGCTGATGGTCGAGATCGGCTCGCGCATGGCGTCGCTGCAACAGGGCATCGAGCAGACCGATGCCGCCGAGCGGTCGGCGGGGGGCGCATTCGCGCTGGCGCTGGAGGTGTATGGCGCGCAGCATCCGGCGACGCTCTCGTTGCGCCGACAGCTCGCCGGACTGCACATCGAACAGGGCCGCTACGCACTGGCCGATCGCGAACTGCGTGAAGCGATCGCGCTGCAGCAGCAGCGCATCCGCGCGGGCGGCGATGCGTCCGAGGCGCAGCGCGGCGCGAGCGAACTGGGACGGCTGCAGCGGCAGCTGGGCCTGGTGGCCTGGGAACGTGGCGACAGCGCGACCGCCCTGTCATCGATGCAGCATGCCGTGGCGCTGGCGCGTCGCGAAGGTGACCAGGCGCGATTGGCCGACGCGCTGTTCGACCAGGCGCGGCTGCTGCACGCCAGCGGTCGCGATCGCGCGGCGCTGAAGTCGCTGACCGAAGCGCGGCAGATGCGTATCGCGCAGTTCGGCCCGCGCCATGCGCTGGTCGGCGACAGCGATCGGCTGCTGGGCGTGATCGAACTATCCCTCGGCCAGCACGACCAGGGCATGGCGCACCTGGCGCAGGCGGTCACGCTGACACGCAGCGGTTACGGGAGCACGCATCCGAACACGCGCGAGGCGGAACTCGCCCTCGCCCATGCGCAGGCGCTGGAAGGCGACGACGGCGCGCTGACACGGCTGGACGCGCTGGCCGGCCTGTCGCACGGCGACCTCGACCTGCGCCGCACGGCGTGGCGCGCGCAGGCGTACGCCGCGCAGCTGCGTTGCCATGGACCGGATCGCGATCCGGCGATGGCGCGGCTTGAAACCCTGCAGGAACAGCTGCAGCAGGCGCATCCCGACGGCGGTGCGATCCCGCGCGAGGTGGCGGCGATCGTGCGCGGGTGCGGCTGAGGCGCTACAACGGCAACGGCGGCTGCACCGGCTCGATCGTGCCCTGCCCGCTCATCACCTTCTTGTACTCGGCGCGCGAGACCGAAACGTAGCGGTCGTTGCCGCCGATCTCGACCTGCGGACCTTCGCGCACCGCACGACCCTGGCCGTCCACGCGCACGACCATCGTCGCCTTCTTGCCGGTGTGGCAGATGGTCTTGATCTCGGTGAGTTCGTCCGCCCATGCGAGCAGGTACTGGCTGCCTTCGAACAGTTCGCCGCGGAAATCGGTGCGCAGGCCGTAGCAAAGCACCGGGATGCGCAGCGCATCGACGACTTCGCTCAGTTGCCAGACCTGCGCCTTGGTGAGGAATTGCGCCTCATCGACCAGCACGCAGTTCAGCGTGCCGTGCTGCGCGATGTCCCGGCGCACGATGGCGTCCAGGTCGTCGGTGCGCTCGAACGCGATGCCCTCCGAGCGCAGGCCGATGCGCGAGGCCACCACGCCCGCCCCGGCGCGATCGTCCAGGCGCGGGGTGAGGATCGCCACGCGCATGCCGCGCTCGCGGTAGTTGTGCGCCGACTGCAACAGCGTCGTCGTCTTGCCGGCGTTCATCGCCGAATAATAGAAATAGAGCT
>Ga0209676_1001166_pt1 | contig 28483 bp, 35 predicted proteins | sample AraplaCvi_mLB_r2_FD_184282 | JGI IMG/M metagenome (GOLD analysis project Ga0209676, IMG submission 184282) | Arabidopsis root microbial communities from North Carolina, USA - plate scrape MF_Cvi_mLB_r2 (SPAdes) (version 2) | ecosystem: Host-associated > Plants > Roots > Endosphere | place: USA... | reverse complement strand
CCAGCTGGATGGCCGCGGCCACCAGCTACAGCACCAACAACCTGCAGATGCTGCCGTTCTACATCTACTACTCGATGTTCGGCTTCCAGCGCATCGGCGACAGCGCGTGGCAGGCGGCGGACATGCGCGCGCGCGGCTTCCTGCTGGGCGCCACCGCCGGCCGCACCACCATCAACGGCGAAGGCCTGCAGCACGAAGACGGCCACAGCCACCTGCTGGCCAGCGCCATCCCGAACTGCCGCAGCTACGACCCCACGTTCGGTTTCGAAGTCGCGGTGATCCTGCAGCACGGCATGCAGCGCATGCTGACCGAGCAGCAGGACGAGTACTACTACATCACCCTGATGAACGAGAACTACGCCCACCCGGACATGCCCGAAGGCGCGCCGGACGGCATCATCAAGGGCATGTATTTGCTCAAGGACGCCGGCAAGGCGAAGAAGGGCGAACTGCGCGTGCAGCTGATGGGTTCGGGCACGATCCTGCGCGAAGCCATCGCCGCCGCGGAACTGCTGGACAAGGACTTCGGCGTCACCGCCGACATCTGGTCCTGCCCGAGCTTCACCGAGCTGGCGCGCGACGGCGAAGACGCCATCCGCGCCAACCGCCTCAACCCGGAAGGCGAACAGCGCAAGCCGTACGTCACCACGTTGCTGGAAGGCCGCAGCGGCCCGGCGATCGCCGCCACGGATTACGTGCGCGCCTTCGCCAACCAGATCCGCGAGTTCGTCCCCACGCGCTACACCGTCCTGGGCACTGACGGCTTCGGCCGCAGCGACACCCGCGACAACCTGCGCCGCCACTTCGAAGTGGACCGCTACTACATCGCCCATGCCGCGATTGCGGCGCTGGCGGCGGAAGGGAAGATGACGGGGAAGGATGTGGCGAGGGCTATCAAGCAATACAAGATTGATGGTGAAAAGCCGAATCCGTTGGGCGTCTAAAGGGTCCGCTCGGCGGACGAATAAAGGGCGGCCGATCTGGCCGCCCTTTTTCGTTGGTTGCTGGTACGCTGCACCCAGTTACACACACCAGGGAGGGGGCATGACTTCAGAGGTGGTTGTCATGAATCGGCTTGCTGTCGCACTCGCTGCGGACAGTGCGACGACCGTATCAGGACCTAATTCGCAGAAGATCTGGAACTCGGCGAACAAGCTTTTTGCTCTAAGCAAGACGCACCCGGTCGGCGTCATGTTCTACAACAATGCGTCGATTCTTGGAGTTCCCTGGGAAACCATAATCAAGGCGTATCGAGCGGAGCTGGGGTGCCGCGCCTTTGACTCGCTTGAGCAGTATGGCGATGACTTTCTTCGCTTTTTAAACGAAGCGCGCCTCATGTTTCCAGACGAGCTGCAGCGGAAGTACTTCATGCGTGCATTCAGCGCAACGCTGAAAAGACTCGTGGAGCATGCACACCAAGCCTTCATCGACGCCTTAGTTGAAGGTCGCCCTGGTAATGAGGCGGACGAGTTTCTTAAAGTTGTCGACGGCGAGCTTGCCGAGTGGGAGCAGCTGGACGACCTCAATACAACGCCTGCGCATGCCGAAGCCGGCTTGCTTGGAGCATACGGTCAAGAGGTAGATGGCGCGATCGAAAGTGCTCTAGAACATCTGACGGAAATAGCTGAACTTGAAGAGGTCAAGAGCAAGCTAAGGCGGCTGGCGGTCCTCTCCGTGACGAAGGCGGAGTTTGGCGATGAGTACACGGGTGTCGTTTTCGCTGGCTTCGGTGAAAAGCAACATTTTCCAGTTGTTCAATCGCTGCGTATTGGCGGCGTAATCCTGGACTATGTGAGGCATTCAGTTCCTGACATCGAAGCAATAAGCGATACCAATCCATCGTCGGTCAAGCCATTCGCTCAAAGTGAAATGGTCACGACCTTCTTGGAAGGGATTAATCCGCGCCTCAGAAGGAACTTCATCAGAAATTTTGTGACTCTCACGTTGGGCCTTCCCGAGACTGTCATCGACGCGATATCGGATCTAGACGATGCTCGAAAGCAACATTGGAAGGCGCAAGTCCGAGATCAGGCAGGCGCCGCAATTACGTCAATGCTGGAAAAGCTGAAGCGCCACCGATTCGAGAATCACTATGCCCCGATTCATGCGGCGCTCGTCCACTTGCCGAAGGACGAACTTGCCAATGTCGCGGAATCCCTCGTAAACCTCAATTCATTCCAGAAGAAGGTGTCGATGGACGACGAAACAGTCGGGGGGCCTATCGATGTTGCCGTGATTTCCAAAGGCGATGGCTTGATCTGGATCAAACGAAAGCACTACTTTTCGCGCGAACTTAACGAGCACTACTTCAACAATATGCAGCGTCACCAGGAGATCTGACATGTCCTCTACGAGCGAAGCGATCGATCGGAAGCGGGCCCTTCAAGAACGCGCCGATCGGTACATGCATGATCTAGAGAAGGCGTACGTTTTCCTTAGATCAGACTCCATCCGGGCGGAGAAGAGTGACGGATCTTCGCGTGACATCGCAGCTATTGAGGCGCTAACGGAAATTCGAGAAAAGCTACGGGCATAACTCCGCCGAGCATGGACTGAGTTGAGCCCGTAGGATGGGTTTCGCTAGCGAAACCCATCACCTCCGCTCACCGTAAGCCCCACCGCTTTCAGCAGCAACGGCCCAATCCATCGGCAACCTCCCCTCGCGCACTTCGCGGTGAAACGTGGAGTACGGCCAATCTGATACGCGCTTTGCGTGTCCATGCTTCACCGGGTTGAAGTGGGTGTAGTCCACGCAGCGCCGAAGGTCGTCTTCGTCGCGAATCAGATGTTCCCAGTATCGACGTTGCCAGATGCCACGCTCGCACTTCGCGATGCGGCTGGCTCGCCGGTGTTCGCCGTGCGGCATGCGGCGCGAGAAATGGCTCTTGATGAGGCGCCAGCGCAGCGGGAAGTCGGCGTCGTCTGGTGGAAGTGTCCACACCGCGTGCAAGTGCTCCGGAAGGATCGTCATCGCATCGATAACGAATGGGTGGCGCTGTCGCGTGTAGCGGACAGCGGCGCGTAGATCTTCGATGCGGGCGGTCAGCAGGGTGCTTCGGCGATCGACCAGGTTCACCGTGAAGAAGTACGTTGCGCCGGGGACGTGGGCGCGGCGGTAGTGGGTCATCCTTGGCCTTAGGTTTGCATGCGGGTTGGGATAGTTGCGATGGGTTTCGCGGGGCTCAACCCATCCTACGAAGGAGGGTGTTGGCGTGTTGGCGCGTTGGCTGGTTGCTACTTCTTCGCGTTGATCGTGAGTGGAGCCGCATGCAATCTCGCTGCCCAAGGAGTGTCGAAACTCCGAAACAGAGCGGGACCCACCTCCGTCATCGGTGGGTTTTTTATGTCCGATATCTGGGCATTCCGACGCAAGCGGCTCCGCGTCGGGAGGGTGGCCAAATAAAACACCTCGAAAGAGGGAATAGGCCCAGCCGGCTCTGTGCGGTTTTCGAACCTCCCGACATCTTGCGCCGCATCCCGCGGCGCAAGCCGGCTGGTTTGCTGGAGACCCCCACGATGCAAAAGGATGTTTGCCGTCCCCGTGCCGCGTTGCGCGGCGTGCTGTTGCCCGATTTCGCGCACCAAAAGCTGATGCAGACGCGCGATCAGTTGTTGCTGCTGTCGCAACTGGCTGAATCGCGCCGCGACGACCCGCTCGACTACGAGTTTCGTATCCAACCCGACGCGCTCGCAGAGCTCTTCGACCGCATCGCGTTCTATCTGGACGAAGTGCTCGGCTGCGCCGTCGAGGCGCCCGCGTAACGCCGACTCCACCGTGGGGCGGGCAGCTCCGTCGGGCGTCGAAGGGCTCCAATACGCCGTTTCAGGCACGGGGCCTGGAACCCTCAGTGCTCCACGAATGCGTCACTTCGGCTTGGCCTTTGTCACGCCGCCGACGTTCACCGTTCCACTGCCCATCCCACCCGGGTCGGGTCCGCAGCTGGGGCGGCAACCACCGCCCTGATCGCCGCCGCCGCCGCCAATGGCACTGCCCAAACCACCCCCGCCACCACCGCCCGGCGGTAAGAATGTCTGCTTCACCACCTTGTCGCCGTGGAAGTCGCCGGAGCTGGTGACTCGGTAGTAGCCGCACGCTAAAGGACTGCAAATGACGTAAGTGTTGCCGCTTTCGGTCCACCGAAAGCCGATGCTGGGTGCCAGTTTGCTGAGCATTGCGTAGGTCGTTTTGTCCGGCTGGGGCGCGCCCAGCAGGCAATTCACGCACGAGTATGGCCCGTAGTCCTTTGCGAACAGATACATCGAGCCGGCCACCAAGCCGACCCCAACCAGGCCCATTGCGACCCACTTACGGCGAACAGCACGTCTCATAGATCTTCCTCCCTTGTTGTGTTGCGCGTTCGATGTCGGAACTTGAGAGCCCCTGCGCGTATTGCTGCCTGACGGCCTGCGCCAATTCGGGCTCGATGGCGCCTTGCATGGCCGTGTCGGCGGCGGCGTTGTAGGCATAGGCAAGCGCGGGGTCGCGTTTGGTCAGCACGCCGACGCCATAGGCCCGAGCGAGCCGCTGAAGCGCGTCGACGTTTCCCGTAGCCGCAGCCCGCTGGAGATACGTCATTGCCTTCCGGCGATACGAGGCGACCGCATCGGGGGCGCTGAGCATCTCCATCCCATTGCCCACCACCGCCTCCGGATTGCTGGAATAGAGCAACTGCGCGGGGACGAATCCGCGTTCGGCGGAGGCTTCAAGCCAGCGCGACGTATACGTGCGCCACTGCTCGATGGGGATGCTTCGGCACTCAGCCGGAATCAAGGCATCTAGGTCCGTACTCGGAGCCGAGTCACGCGCCATCAGAAGGTCGACCCGGCAGGTGTCCACCTTCCGGTAGATCGCGAATGCGGCCACTTCATCGCCTGCTTCGGCCAGCGGCAGCAGCCTGGCAACCACTTCGGCGGCGTCGCCGGGCGGCGCGTCGAAGCTTTGGGCGATGGAGTAGGCCCGCCCATTGAGCGGCTGCGTGTTGAACTTGAGGCCAGCCAAAGGTCGCTGCGCGCGTTGCCCGGTGGGCAGCGAGGGCGGCAGCTGCTCCGAGCGGATGGCAGCCCCATCCGATTGCTTGACCACGGAGGAGTCGGTGGCGCGCACTGCGGGCCGATCACCTCGCAGTGCCAGATACGCGGGCACCCCAAGCGCCAGGAGGAAAGCCGCGAGGCCGATTCCCCAAGCGCGAAAGTTCGTAACGGTGCCAGTCCCCATGTGCTTCTCCCGGAAAGCGCTGCCTCAAGCGCTCCAGGGCCGACATTGGTTGGATCACACAACGTGCGTAAATGCGTAAAACTCGCGGCCAAACAATGGGTTGTGCGTCGGCAACTCACGCCTCGGCACAGCAGGCCAATCCCGAATAGTGGAACGCCAGTCTTTGAGCCTCGCGCTCCAGTCCCAGATACTGGAAGGCCAGTCTCCAAGCCTCGCGCTCCAGTCCCAGATACTGGAGCGCCAGTATCCAAGCCTCGCGCTCCAGTCCCAGACACTGGACGGCCAGTATCCAAGCCTCGCGTTCCAGTCCCAGACACTCGCGCGCCAGTCTCCGATACTCGACCGCCAGGCAAAAAAACTGGCGCGCCAAGCTTGGAACCTGACGCGCCAGTGGTGGAACCTCGCGACGCTTACGGCATTACGCGGCCGATCAGGTCGCCGGCGCTTCCTCCTCCGGCGACGCCTCGCGCGCACCGCGCATGAACCGTGCCGACAGGGCATTCCGCGCGCCCTTCAACGCCTCGCTCCGGCCGGACACCTTCAGCAGCGCATAGCCTTCCAGCGACACGGACATCAGGTCGCTGCCCAGCGCCAGCATCGAGTCGTCCGCGCGCTCGGCCAGCTGTTGCAACTGCAGGACGCGAGGGCGCAGCGCGTCCAGCGCGGCCAGGTCCGACTGCGCTTCGGCCAGCCCCAGGTTGGGCGGCACGATCTGCGGGTTGGCAGCCAGCACCGCCAGCGTCTGCCGGCAGAAGGCCTCGGACTTGTCGCCCATCTTGAACAGCTCGCGGCGCTGCTGCGTTTCCAGCGCGATCATCGGCGCGAACACCCGCCGCAGCGTTTCCAGCGCGGCGTCCACGTCCTGTAGATCGGTCGCCGAAAGGTTCATCGAAATCAGGTTCTGCATTGCTACTCCTTGCATGGCTTGCGCGCCGGGTCATTCCGGACGCGTCTTCGCGTGTGTGTGCGAAGCGTCTTGAGTTAGCCAAGTAAAGCGCCGCCGGGTAATGCGAAAAAGTAGGCAGGCGGTTCGCTACCGGAATCGTCCGGCGTGGGTGTTTCCTGCAACGAACCTCAAGAGCGGGCCGAAACGACGGGTTGCGATGAACGCAGCGGATGAGAGGTCGTCTCATAGGCGCGCCTGCGCGCCATCGCTAGCGTCGAACGCTGGCTTTCGATGTCCCGCCCGCCTGCGATGCCCCAGGAGTTCCGAATGCAAACCCCCGTCGATGTCTCCTTGCACGCCTTGAACCAGAAGACGTTGTTGTCCCTGTTCGTCATGGGCGTGCTGCCGTTGCTGCTGGCGTTCGCGGTTACCGTCTTGCTGAGTGAAAGCCGGCTATCGAAGGCGGTCGCCGGAACGGTCATCCTCGTGAGTGGGCTGGTCATGGTCGTCGGACTGTGGCAACTGGCCGCGGTCCGGCTGCGAGTGGATGCCGACTCACTGACGGTAGGGGGCGGGTTCTATCGAATCACGCTTCCGCTGGACCAGCTCTCCGACGGTGGAGCGCAGGCCGAACGTGCGCCGCACTACGACCTGGGCATCCGGACGAATGGCATCGGCATGGCCGGACTCCGGCTCGGATGGTTTCGTCTTGCGAGCGGCGGGAAGGCCTTCGTCGCCATCACCGATCCGGACAAGGTAGTCCGCATCCCTACGCGCAACGGCTACACGATCCTCGTGTCCGTCGGCGATCCCGACGCGCTCGTGCGGCGACTGCGACAGCGCTGAGGGTCCGTCCCGTGGCGCGCAGCACCGGGCTGGCTTGCGAGGCCAACCGCCGAACCTGCCAGATCGGCACTGCCTGAATCGCCAACCTCGGCTACCCTTGCCCTCGCCATGCCGCCGCAGCGTATCGGCGCATGCGCTTGCCCCTCGCATGGAGAGCAGGATGAAGTCGATCGCACGCTTCGCGCTTGTCGCCGCCGCCTCGATGTTCACGCCCGCGTACGCCGCGCCCGACGTGCCGCAGCAGACGCCCGATACCTTCGCCAGCGCCGGCCAGCGCATCACCCTCGCGCCCGGTCGTGCGTTGAACCTGCGCTGCGTCGGCGATGGACCGAAGACCGTGTTGCTGGAGGCCGGCGGCAACGCCGATTCCACCGCGTGGTTCCGCGTGCAGGCGCTGCTGTCGCCGCAGGCGCGCGTGTGCGCCTACGACCGCGCCGGCTACGGGTTCAGCGATGAAGGCCCGATGCCGCGCGACCTCGACGCCGACGTCGCCGACCTTGCCGCGCTCGTCAAGGCGGCGAAGTTGAAGACGCCGCTGGTGCTGGTCGGCCACTCGCTGGGCAGCAACATCGTGCGTCGTTACGCGCAGCTGCATCCGGAGGATGTGAGGGCACTGGTGCTGGTCGATCCGCCGGAGCAGGGCGCCGATGCGTTGCTGCCGGCGGCGTGGAACCAGCAGGACGAAGAAGGCCGCGTCCAGCGCAACGCGTTCCTCGATGCCTGCCTGAAGGCCGCCGAGGCCGGCACGCTGGACAAGGCCGAAGGCCCGCTGGCGTCGTGCCTGCGCGCGCCGCCGCCGTGGCAGAGCGCACCGGTCGCCGCGGCGTCGCGTGCGTACAAGCTGAAGCCTGTTTACTGGCGGACGCTGCGCTCCGAACTGGATGCCAACACCGCGATCTTCGCCGCGCCCGTTCCCACGGACGAGTCGCATGGCGCGATCCCGGTAATCGTCCTCACCGCATCCAACGACTTGCCCGGCGTTCCGGATGACGTCCGCAAGGCGTTGCAGTCGGCGCGCGAACAGACGCAGGCACGGCTGACGGCGTCGTCGACGAAGGGACGCCGCGTCGCCGTGCCGGAGGCGTCGCACGATATCCAGATCGATGCGCCGGAGGCGGTGGCGAAGGCGGTGACGGAGGCGATGACGATGCGGTGAGCAACCGTGTCGTGCTGGTTGATGAGGCGCTGGTAGCCGAGTAAGCGAATCCCACGCGGTCATATGTGCGGCACCGGGTGCGCTTCGCTTACCCGGGCCATGGGGATGAACGTGAGCGGTTCCGGCTACTGCCCGTCAACATCCATGCCACTACATGGCCGCTCATCGCCCATGGCGAACCGTGCGACCACCGGGCGGCCGTTCCACACGCGAACCCCGTTGGAACCCAATGCGCCTGCGCGGCGCTTGCCGTCCGGCGCGTCCTCCTTCCCCCACAGGACATCGCCATGAACTCCCCAAACACGCTTTCCGCGCGTTCGCTCGCCGTACGCGCGTGCACGCCGCTGGCGGCAGCGTTCGCGCTGTGTTTCGCGCTGCCGGTGCAGGCCAACTCGGTCACCGACTGGAACGCACTCGCCAGCGGGCCCACCGTCGGGCCGCGCTTCGGCGGGCCGCAGCAGCAATCGCGCGCGATGGCCATCGTGTCGCTGTCGGTACACGACGCGCTCAACTCGATCCAGTCGCGCTACAAGACGTATCGACCGGTGGCGAGCGCACCGGGCAACGCATCGCCCGATGCCGCCGTCGCCGCGGCCAATCGCACGGCGCTGCTGGCGATGCTCGGCGCATTGCCGCCGCCGCCCACGCCGGCCGAAGGCACCGCTCGCGCGAACGCCATCGCCGCCATCAACGCGATGTACGACGCGGCCATCGGCCCCGGTGCGCCGGATGCATCGGAAGCGGCGGGTATCGCGGCGGGTGAATCGGCAGCCGACACGCTGCTTGCGCTGCGGTATGCCGACAACGGGTCGGGCGGGCTCGCGCCCACCGACGGTTCGGGAACACCGAACCTGCCCGCGTATTCGCAGCCAGCCTCCGTCGGCGTGCACCAGCCGACACCGGCGCCGGAGTTCCCCGCCAGCACCACGCCGCAGTTCATGGGGTGGGCATTCGTCACGCCATTCGCGGTGAACAGCGCGGCGCAGTTCCACGCGCCACCGGCGAAGATCTTCAAGTTGAACAGCGCCAAGTACACGTCCGAATACAACCTGGTGAAGTCGATCGGCGACTCGCGCGTGCGCGGCGCGCAGCCGAATTCGCCGCCCAGCGACATCGCGCGCTTCTGGGCCGGCGGCGGACTGGACTGGAACGGCAACGTGCGCATCGTCGCGATCAACCGCGCGCTCGACCTGTGGCAAGGCGCGCGTCTGTTCGCGCTGGTGAACATGTCGATGGCCGACGCGGCCATCACCAACATGGCCGACAAGTACAGCTACAACTTCTGGCGGCCGGTGACGGCGATCCGCTGGCCGGACGACGGCAATTCGCTGACGAAGAGCGACCCGACGTGGCGGCCGTTCCTGCAGACGCCGCCGTATCCGGATTTCCCGTGCGCCTCGACCTCGCTCACCGGCGCGGCCGCGCAGACCATGCGGCGCTACTTCAAGAGCGATGCGGTGACGTTCACGCGGACGGTGAATGCGCCAGTCGCGCCACTGCCGCCGCCGCTGGTGGACCTGCCGGTGAAGGCGATCACGCGCAACTACCCCTCGCTGTCCACCGCCGAGCAGGAGCAGGCGATGGCGCGCGTGTACTCGGGCATCCACTTCGTCGAAGGCTGCCTGGCCGGCTTGAAGGCCGGCAACGGGGTGGCTGACTGGGTGTTCGGGCACCAGCTTCAGGCGAAGTGACGAAGTGCTCCTGATGTAGCCCGGGTGGCGAAGCGCACCCGGGCTACGGGCCTCCCCGGGGTCGGACGGCCCACCCGCGGGATTCTCACTCCCCGATTTCCCGCCTTTTGATTTGCCCTTGCCGCGACCAGCTCATGTGTCGTCGACGTCGTTCGCCTTCGGGCCGAGGCGTCGCATCCCCTCTCTCCCCAGGAATTCGAAATGAGCAAGCTCGCAGGAAAAGTGGCCGTGGTGACCGGTGCGTCCAAAGGCATCGGTGCAGGCATCGCGACGGCGCTGGCCGCCGAAGGCGCATCCGTCGTCGTCAATTACGCATCCAGCAAGAGCGGCGCGGACGCCGTCGTCGAACGCATCACGCAGGCCGGCGGCAAGGCCATCGCAGTGAAGGCCGACGTATCGAAGGCCGACGACGCACAGGCGCTGATCGACGCCGCCGTGAAGGAATTCGGTCGCCTCGACGTGCTGGTCAACAATTCCGGCGTGTACGAGTTCGCGCCGCTGGCCGCGATTACCCCCGAACACTTCCACCGCCACTTCGACATCAACGTGCTCGGCCTGCTGCTGACCACGCAGGCGGCAGGCAAGCATCTGGGCGAAGGCGGCAGCGTCATCAACATCGGCTCGATCGTTTCGCACATCACGATGCCGGAAACCGCGGTCTACACCGCGACCAAGGGCGCCGTGGACGCCATCACCGGCGTGCTCTCGCGCGAGCTTGGCCCGCGCGGCATCCGCGTCAACTCCATCAACCCGGGCATGGTCGAGACGGAAGGCTCGCACGAGGCCGGCGTCATCGGGTCCGACTTCCAGCACGCCATCGTCGCGCAGACGCCGCTGGGCCGCATCGGCCAGCCGGACGACATCGCGGGCGTTGCGGTGTTCCTCGCTTCCGACGCTTCGCGCTGGATGTCCGGTGAACAGCTGAAGGTGGCCGGCGGTCTTCGCTGAGCGAACGGCAGTGCCGTAACGCACTGACATGCAGATGGCGAGGCTTGCCCCACCCAAACCCCTCTCCCGACGGGAGAGGGGCTTTCACGTCAGCGATCGCGAACCCTCTTCCACGCCTTCCCGCCACCGCAATGTCGCGCCCTTGCACGCGGGATTGCCTTCCATCGCGCCCAGCCCGGTGAAATCGGCACCACCGTAGAACTGCTGCTTCGGCGTGAGCAGCACGGACGGCGGCTTGAGGTCGATCGGGATGTGCGTGTTCGAACGCACCAGCGGGAAATGCCGCTGCAGGAACAGCGCCGTGAGTTCGGCCGAAACGCGTTCCACCGGCAGGCATGCGCCGCGCGCCTTGTCGCACTGGTTGCCGCCGGGCAGGTAGTCGAAGTGCTCGCCGGGATGCTCGAAGGCGTACTTCGTGTTCGGGATGTTCTTCCACAGGTCGTGGCTGTCCATGTCCTCGAAGAACAGGTTGTCGCCCCACATGAACATCGACGGCGCGTTGATGCCGGCCAGCAGGCCGGGCACGTCGTTGTCGACGCCGTGCAGTTCGTCCCATGCGCCGCTCAGTGCGACGAACGCACTGACGTTTCCGCGATTTCGCGCGACCTGCGCGCTCAGCAACGCACCGAAGGAATGGCCGATCAGCGCGACCGCCTCGGGGCGCTTGTCCACCCAGCGGGCGTGCTCCCACGTCGTGCGCGTCCACTCGATCACCGAATTGGCGAAGGCGATCAACGGTGAATCCGGCCCGGCGAGCGCCTGCGCGTACTTGGGCACGACCACCACGTAACCGCTGCGCGCGAGCATCTCCGGGATGCGACGCCAGCGCAGGTAGTACGACGCGTCCGTGATGCACGGCGGCTGCCCGTGCAGGAACAGCACCGTCGGCCAGCGGTCCAGGCACGTCTTGAGGATCTTCCGCGCGCCGCCGTCGAAGGGTGTCTGGTGCGAGGGATAGAACACGCGCAGCGTCGATGGTGCGCCGTCGGCGGTGGTGTAATCCTTGAAGCCGAAGAACACCGGATGCATCACGTCCGGCGTCCAATCGATGCCGCCGCTGTCGGCAGGATCCTCGGGACACGCCTGGCCGAGCACGTCGATCAGCGATTCGCAGCCCGACAGCGACAGCGCGGCGGGCAGCGCGCCGAGCGCGAGCGCACGGCGAAGGAAATGGCGGCGGTCCGGCATGGGCGTCTCCTCGCGTCGCCTGCGGTCGCGACGCGTGCACGTGGTGCTCCTTTGGAACTACAACGCCCTGCTGGCGTGCCTTCGGCCAGGCATCAGAAGTCGAACGCCAGCGCGAAGGCGGCGAACGCGGCCGATTGCGCGTCCACGTCGATGCGCGCGCCGGTGTCGTCCTCGAAGTCGTGGTGGCCGTCGAACTCGCTGCCGATGCGTGCGGCGACATTCCAGCGCGGTGCGAGGCGCCAGTTCGCAACCAGCGCGGCGCGCCACGCTTCGACGAGGTAATCGAAGTCCGCGCCGGCCCGCTCATCGCTCACCACGTGCCAGCGTGCGCCGGCCGGTGCGACCTCGATGCCCAGGTCGAACACGTCGCTCGCCTGCCATTGCGCGCTGGCGCGCGGCCAGCCCAGCTCCAGCGCGAGCTTCGCGCTGGCGAACGTCACCGCCGCCACGGGATACGGCTCGGGGTCGCCGAAACTGTCGTCGTACGCCGCGCCCAGTCGCCAGCCCCAGCCCGCTTCGGCGCGGCGTTGCACGGTGACGCTTGCATACAGTTCGAAGTCGTCGGCGGTGCCGCGCGAGAACAGGTCCTGGAAGACGTTGGACGATGTCGCCACCGTGGGCGTCGCCGTCAGCGTCACCGATGTCGTGCCGGGCGACGACCATTCCACCGGCAGGGTCAGGCGGTGCAGGTCGCGGTCGCGCGTGGGAAGGCCTTCATACGAATAGTGTGTGTAGACGTAATCCGCGCCGATGGCGAATCCACCGCGCAACGTCGGCGTCCATGCGCGCACGCCGGTTTCGAAACCGTCCATGCGCGCCGTGCCGAAGCGTGCGTCGTCCAGCGCGAGGTAGTGCGCTTGCACGCTGCCATTGCGGGGCTGCGCGGAAGCGTGCGGCGCAAGCGCGAGTGCGGCCAACAGCGGCAGGAGGCGGTGGCATGCCATGCGGAGGAGTCCCGCAACGTTCAATGCCCGCGCAGGATACCGCCGCGATGCGGCATCGGGTGTCTACGCGCCTCGGCGCGGCGGCACCAGGAACCATGCCGCGATCACCAGCGCCGCGAACGCGGTGTACGCGGCGACGAAGCTCCACCACGGCGCATCGAAGAAGATCAGCCGCGAGAGCCAGTGTTCGATGAACGATTCGCCGTAGGTGGCCTGCCCGGCGCGGCGACGCAGCGCCTGTTCCCACACCGTGAGCGGGCACAGCGCGCCCAGCCACGCCTGCAACGCGATGAACGCCATCAGCACCACATGCACCAGTCGCCAGCGCAACCCACGCACCCAGCGCCAGCGCGTGCGCCCGATGAAGATCGCGAACGCACCCAGGATGACGAACGCGACGATGCCCACGTGCACCACGAGGATGGCATCGGCGAGGGCGGCGGCAAGCGTGGGGCTCATCGGCGCACTGTAGGCCAGGTTCAGGCCGCTCACGCCGCCTCATGCACAATGCGGCGCATGCGCTATCCCCTGGTCATTTTCGACTTCGACGGCACGCTGGCCGACTCCTTCCCGTTCTTCGTGAAGGCGCAGCACGCGCTGGCGCTCAAGCACGGTTTCAAGGCCATCGCCGACGACCGTGTCGAGGCATTGCGGCGCCTTGGCACGCACGAATTGCTGCGCGAGCTGGGTTTCCCCACGTGGAAGGTGCCGATCGTCGCGGCGGATTTCATCCGCATGATGCGCGGCGCACCGCCGGTGCCGCTGTTCCCGGGCGTCGCCGAGGCGGTGCGCCACCTGCGCGAACGCGGGGCGCGGCTGGCGATCCTCACGTCGAACTCGGTGGAGAACGTGCGACGCGTGCTCGACACGGAACTGATGGAGGCGATCGAGCTGATCGACGGTGGTGCGCACGTGCTGGGCAAGCATCGGCGCATCGCGCGCATGCTGAAGCAGGCCAAAGCCGACGCGTCGCAGGCGATCTACGTGGGCGACCAGGTCAGCGACGGCGAAGCGGCGCGGCGCGTGGGCGTGGCGTTCGGCGCGGTGGGCTGGGGCTATTCCCACGCCGACACGCTGCGCGCGATGGGGGCGGAGGAGTTCTTCGAAACGGTGCCGGATCTGGGCCGGCTGGCGCTGTAGCACGCGCTCTTGCCACACCGATGAGTCCGTTCACGTGCCATGGGTCGCGCCGCCTGCTGCAATGCAACATAATGTCGGCATGTCCCCCGTATCCCCCGCCGCACCGGTCCTGAGCCCGCGCCAGGTCGCCCTCATCCTGTTCGCCCTCGCGATGGGCGGCTTCGCCATCGGCACCAGCGAGTTCGTGGTGATGGGGCTGATCAGCGACATCGCGCGCAGCCTGGGCGTCACCGAGCCGCAGGTCGGCCACGTCATCAGCGCCTACGCACTGGGCGTGGTGGTGGGCGCGCCGACGCTGGCGATCCTGGGCAACCGGCTTTCGCGCCGCAGCCTGCTGCTGTGCCTGATGGGCTTCTACGCGCTGGGCAACCTCGCCAGTGCGATGGCGCCGGGCTACTTCACGCTGATGGGTGCGCGCTTCATCGCCGGACTGCCGCATGGCGCGTACTTCGGCATCGCCGCGCTGGTCGCCGCGCGCATCACGCCGCCGGAGCAGCGCGGCACGGCGGTCGGCCGCGTGATGCTGGGCCTTGCGATCTCGTTGCTGGTCGGCAATCCGCTGGCGACGTGGATGGGGCAGACCTTCGGCTGGCGATGGGCGTTCGGGCTGGTCACGGTGCTCGCGATGGCGACGGTCTTCATGACGATGCGCGTGCTGCCCCGCGGCATGAACGCGCCGCGCCCGGACGCACTGCGCGAACTGCGCGACTTCAACCGCAAGCCGGTGTGGCTGGCGCTGGGCATCGGCGCCATCGGTTTCGCCGGCATGTTCTGCGTCTTCAGCTACCTCACGCCGACCTTGGTGCATGTCACCGGCGTGCGCGAGACGTTCGTGCCATTGGGCCTGGTGGCGTTCGGCATCGGCGGCATCCTCGGCACGCTCGGTGGCGGCTGGATGTTCGACCGTTACCAGTTCCGCGCGGTGCCGATGCTGCTGGTGTGGTCGATCGTGGTGCTGCTGGTGTTCCCGTTCGCGGCGAAATCGCCGTGGACGGTGCTGCCGGCGGTGCTCGCGGTCGGCACGATGGGCGCGTTGGCGACCGTGCTGCAGGCGCACCTGATGGACGTCGCGCGCGAGGCGCAGACGCTGGCCGCCGCGTCGAACCATTCGGCGTTCAACTTCGCCAATGCGCTGGGCCCATGGCTGGGCGGCATGGCGATCACCGCCGGTTACGGCTGGACGTCGACCGGCGTGGTCGGTGCGGCGACGGCGATGTGCGGCCTGCTGATCTACGCGTGGGCGCGTGCGGACCTGCGGCGCAGCGAGGCCGTCGCGCTCGAAGACGCGGCGTAGGACGTCGCGCCTTCGTAGCCCGGGTAAGCGAAGCGCGTCCGGGGCAGAGCTCGCCGGCGCCCATCCCGTGTGCGGCCTTCGGCCTTCCCCGGGCCACAAACGCGGGAGCGCTTCAGTCCTTCAGCGCGCGCCACGCGCGAGCGCTTCCTCCACTTCGGTGAACGCCGAATGCGCGCCGGCCGGTGCGTCGTCCATGCCCGTGGCGAAATACACGACGCCGCTTCCGGACGTGCGATCGATCCACACGCCCGACAGCAAGCCATACGCCGCGCCCGCGTGGCCGCTGCGTTCGACGCCATCGCCGAAGGGATCGTCGCGGCAGCCCTCGCGCCTGGTCGCCAGCGTCTGCACGGCGAGGCCATAGCGACAGAAGAAGCCGCGGCGCGACTGGCCGCTGTCATCTTCTTCCATGGTCACGCCGTTGTTGGCCGTGTACGTCCACTGCGGCCGGAGCATCGCGCGCACCGTTGCGGGCGAGAGCACGCGCACACCATCGAGCTCGCCTTCGCGCAGCAGCATGCGGCCGATCCGCGCCAGGCCATTGGCGGAAATGCGCAGGCCGCCCTGCGGCGAGAACATCGCGCCGTTGCGGCCGGCTTTCCATTGCGACAGATCGCAGCCGCGATCCGTCGCGCGGATCACCGCGCAGTCCGGCTTGCGGCCATGGAGGTCGTCGTACACCGGCGCGCCCGACGCGTCGTACTGCACCACCACGCGCGCCGCCGTCTGGTGGCTGCAGCTTTCCCAGTTGAAGCAGGCGTCGATCTTCAGCGGCGCCAGAACCAGGCGCTGCATCAGCTTGTCGAAGCGCTCGCCCGTGGCTTTCTCCATGGCGGAGGCGACGATCGGGAAGTTGACGTTGGCGTAGCGGAAGAAGGTGCCCGGCGCGTGCGCGTCGTCCCAGGCGCGCGGATCGTCGGTGATCTCGTGCAGCGCGCCGTCGAGCGGAACCTTCCAGTAGCCTGCGGCATCGGTCAGGCTGGCGCGATGCGAGAGCAGCAGCCGCAGCGTGATCGGCGTATCGGCGAACGCGGGATTCCGCAGCTTCCAGCCCAGCAGCGTCGACACGTCCGCATCCAGGTCGAGCTTGCCTTCCTCCACCAGCCGCATCGCGCCAATGGCCGTGACCAGCTTGGAGATCGACGCGACACGCACCGGATCGTCGGCGCTGACCGCGCGCCCGGCCGCCACGTCAGCCAGACCGGAGACCTGCGTGTCGGTCACGCCGTTGCGGTCGAACGCAACCCGCACGCTCGCCACCGGTGTCACCGCCGCTGCGGGCAGTGCGAGCCCGCCGAGGAGAAACGCCACTGCCATGGATCGGATCGCGCGCATCAGGTGTGCTCTGCATCAGGCGGACTCAAGCGTAGCCGCCATCGTGCCGCGTTGCAGCGATGAAACGCCATGAGCGCGCACGCGATCCTTCACGGATGCCGCCATTGCACCGGCGCACACTCGCATCGAAATGTGCGGGGGTGGCGATGAACGACGAAACGCGCTCCACGCCGGGCGACGGGACGCCTCCGGTCGACGAAGGGATCATCAAGGAGATGCTGTGGGCGTTCGCCGTGCGATCGCCCGAACATGCGGCGTTGCTGGTCGGCTCCGACGGCTGCATCACGTGGACGAACGAGGGCGCCGAAGTGATCCTGGGCGCCGATCGCGGCGGGCTGGTGGGCCGCGAAGTGTCCTCCATCTTCACCTCCCGAGACGTCACGGCCGGCATCCCCGAGCATGAACGCGTGGAAGCGCGGCATCGCGGCACGGCGTCCGACGATCGCTGGCTCATGCGGCTGGACGGTTCGCGTTTCTGGGCGTCCGGCGTGACGGTGTACCTGGGGCCGTTCGTGCAGGAAATGGAGTGCTGCGCGTACCTCAAGCTCTTCCGCGACCTCACCGAGGTGAAGATGCAGCTGGAAGGCGGCCGCAAGCGCTACCGTGCCGCCAACGAGGCCAGCGAGAACAAGACCGCGGCGATCGCGCTGCTGGCGCACGAACTGCGCAATCCGCTATCGGGCATCAGCCTCGCGGCGGGCATGCTGAAGCGAAAGATCGGCGGGCAGGTGCCCAACACCGACGAGCCGCTGGACGTGATCGAGCGCAACGTGCAGCTGGCCGCGCGCCTGATCGACGACCTGATGCAACACAGCAAGGTCGGTTCCGACGGGTTCCAGCTCGACAAGCACGAATGCAACCTGCGCGAACTGCTGGAGCACTCGGTGTCCATCGCGCAGCGCCAGATGCACCAGGATGCGCGGCTGGTGCGCGTGCTGCTGCCGCGGCACGCGATCACGGTGAACGTGGATCGCATGCGCATGCAGCAGGTGTTCGTGAACCTGATCGCCAACGCGCTGCGTTACACGCCGGTGCCGGGCAGGATCTGGGTCAGCGGCACGCTGGAGGGGCACGAGGCCATCGTGCGCGTGTCCGACGAAGGCATCGGCATCGCGCCGGACCGGCTGGCGCGGCTGTTCGAGATGTTCACCCTGCCGCGCATGGACAGCAGCAAGCTCGGCCTGGGGCTGGGCCTGGCGCTGGTGAAGAAGATCATCGAACTGCACGGCGGCAGCATGCAGGCGCGCAGCGAAGGCCCGGGGAAGGGCAGCCAGTTCGTGGTGCGGTTCCCGGTGCGCTGACGCGCCCGGCTACAGCGCGCCGGTCCGTACGTGGAAGCCGAGCGCGCCGGCGACCATGCGCAGTGCTTCATCGTCGCGCTGGCGCGTGATGAAGCCGGCCTGCGTGTGCTCGCCCGTCTCGTACGTCCACAGCGTGTAGTGGTGTTCGCGCAGGCGGTCGAAGGCGACGTTGATGAGCGCGGGCACTTCGGCTTCGGCGAGGAAATCGTCCTCGTCCGCGTCGTCGCCCCAGTCGATGCGCAGGTTGAAGCGCGCGGCGAGCTCATCCAGTACGTCGACCAGCCCGGCGGCATCGGACTCTTCCACGTGGAAACCCGCGCGCCAGTCGATGGCCCCGCGCAGCGCGTCGATGGGGTCGGCACCCTCGGCCAGCGCTTCGCGGCAACGGCCGAACTGCTCCATCGCGGCGTCTTCGTCGTCGGGGTTGATCAACAGCAGCAGCTGCCAGGCGACCGCTTCCAGCGCTGCGTCCTCGTCGAGGTCGGCGTCGTCGTGGAAGGAGCGGGCGAAGTTGTCGTCGGGGTCGTATTCGGAATGCATGGCGCGCGGCCCGCGAAGGGGGCGCACAGGATACGGCGTCGCCGGGCGAGGACGCGTGCAGGCAAAAAAGAGGGCTGCCGAAATGGCGGCAGCCCTGAAAGGAGCGGACGCCCCGGGGGAGTGCGGCGTCCTGGCCGACTCGCAGCGGCCGCAACCAGAGTGGCCGCGCGTGTGGTTGCGCTCCATAAGAGCAATCCGAAAGGAGGCCTTCCGTCGGGAGGTCGGCCGGGGGCGTGGCGATCGCCGTGCGGCGGGTCCACGCTGCACGGGTTGCCTGCGTGGAGTGCGCCATGGCGTCGATCCAGCGCGATGTCGAAGTGGCGGTGCCGTTGCCCGTGGTCTGGGATGCGCTGCGCGATGTCGGGCATATCCACGAACGGCTGGTGCCCGGCTTCGTCACCGATTGCCGCATGGAAGGCCGCGTGCGCGTGGTCACCTTCGGCAATGGCTCGGTGGTGCGCGAGCCGATCCTCGATGTCGACGACGCGCGGCACCGGGTGGCGTGGGCGGCCGTCGGCGGCGCGTTCGAGCATTACAACGCGTCGGTGCAGGCGTTCGACCTTGGCGATGCGCGCACGCGCATCCGGTGGATCGCCGACCTGCTGCCCGACACGGCGGCGGACACGGTGGCGGGGATGATCGAGGAAGGCCTGCGCGTGATGAAGTCGACGCTGGAAGGCAGCGGGGGCTAGTTCCGGAGCGGTTGCCCCTCGCCCCAGCCCCTCTCCGCACGCGGGAGAGGGGCCTGAAGCTGCGGCTTTACGGCAACGCCGTTCCCTGGTCGGCGATCGCCAGCCAGCGGTGCCCGTCATGGCTGTAGGTCACGCCGGTATAGGCGTGCTGGCGGAAGCCGATGCGGGGGATCTCGTACACGGTCTCGTAGAGGATGAACGCGGCGTTGCAGCCGTCGACCACGCGATAGACCTCCGTCCAGCTCCACTGCGCCTCGCGGTTGGCGAAGTGGCTGGCCAGCGCGGTCATGATCGCGTCGACGCCGGTGAACTTGGCTCCGCTGGCGAAGATGGTGATCGCACGCTCGTCGTGCACGGCGCGGAAGGTTTCGGCGTCGTAATCGCGGAAGGATTCCATGTCCATGCGCTGGGCCAGTTCGAATTGGCGGGCGCAGCCACGGGCGCGGCCGTGGTCGCCGTGGTCGCCGGCGAAGGCGGGGGCGAAGGCGGACAGGAACAGCAGGCAGGCAGCGGCAGAAGCACAGCGGCGCAGGTCCGGGCGGATCGTCATCGTCGTCTCCTCGACGTGGGGTGCAGGACGACCGTAGGCCCGCAAGCGGCCCTGTTCGAGAGCCAATATCGGGGCGATTCGTGGGGCCAATCGCGCGCCAGGACAGCCGGCGGCCGGGCCGGACAGCGGAAGCGAAGCCTCGAGGCCGAACGCGAGCGCGCATTGCTGCGTCCTGCCGCCTGCCGCCGTCGCGCCACAAAACGCCCGCATAATCGAATGCCCCACACGTCATCGGAGCCATTCCATGACCCTCCTCGTGACCGGCAGCGCCGGCCATCTGGGCGAAGGACTGATGCGGCAGCTACGCGCTACCGGCCGTGATGCCATCGGCATCGACATCAAGCCTTCCGCGTTCACCGACCACGTCGGCTCGATCACCGACCGCGACTTCGTCCGCCGGCACATGAAAGGCGTGCGCTCGGTGATCCACGCCGCGACCCTGCACAAACCGCACGTCGCGACGCATCCGCACCAGGACTTCATCGACACCAACGTCAGCGGCACGCTGGCGCTGCTGGAGGAAGCACTGGCCGCGAACGTCGAGTCGTTCGTCTTCACCAGCACCACCAGCACCTTCGGCGCCGCGCTCACGCCTGCGATGGGCGAGCCTGCGGCGTGGATCGACGAGAACGTCGCGCCCATCCCGAAGAACATCTACGGCGTCACCAAGCTGTCGGCCGAGCAGCTGTGCGAGCTGTTCTATCGCAAGCGCCGCCTGCCGGTGCTGGTGCTGCGCACCTCGCGCTTCTTCCCGGAGCCGGACGACAGCATCGACGTGCGCAACGGTTTCTCCACCGCGAACGCGCAGGCGAACGAACTGCTGTACCGGCGCGTGGACATCGCCGACGCCGTGGATGCGCACCTGCTGGCGGTCGAGCGCGCGAAGGCGATCGGTTTCGGGCGCTACATCATTTCGGCGACGACACCGTTCACGCGCGAGGACCTGCCCGAACTGCGGCGCGACCCCGCCGCGGTGCTGGTGCGGCATTTCCCCGATGCGCCGGCGTTGTATGCCTCGCGCGGGTGGCGGATGTTTCCGCAGATCGACCGCGTGTACGTGAACGCGTTGGCGCGCGAGCAGCTGGGCTGGCAGCCGAAGTACGACTTCGCGCGCGTGCTCGATGCGCTGCGGCGCGGCGAGGAGTTCCGCAGCCCGCTCGCCGAGGCGGTGGGCAGCAAGGGGTATCACGACGCGGTGTTCGAGGACGGGCCGTATCCGGTGGCCTCGTGACTGCTGTCATCCCCGCGGAGGCGGGAATCAAGCTGTCCGGGACTGCAGGCTCTCCGGTAGGCGGATCGGGATCGGAACGTTTGATCCGCGCCTTCGCGGGATGACAACAATGTTTGCCCGAAGGGCGGTCCGACGCATTGCGCCGGACCGCTCCAGTTCGGACGTTATCGCCCCTTCGGCCGCACCTGCAGCGCCGCCGCTTCGGTGAAGGCCACGCGCAGCATGTCGCCGACCTTCAGGTTGGGCAGGCGTGCCTGGTACTCGGGCTTGCGCACATCCAGCGTCACGACGTTGCCGCGCGGGCCTTCGACGGTGATGGTGTTGTTCTTGGTGTCGATCGCGCGGATCGGCGCGAGCACGGTGACGACTTCCGCCGCACCGACCTTCGGCTTCTCGCCGAGCTTGCCGACTTCTTCCTTCTGCTTGATGTAGGCGCCGGGTTCGGCGCTGCCTGCAGGCTGGATGTCGACGGTGACCGCGCGCAGGTAATCCAGTGATACGACATCGCCCTTGCGGATCTGGCTGAAGTTGCGCACGGTGTCGTCGGCGTGCACTTCCACTTCGTTGCCGTCGGGGCCCTGCACGGTGATGAGCCGGTTGGGCGTATCGATGTTGGTGACCTTGCCTTCCACCGTCACCGCGACGCCGGCGGTTTCGCTGCGTTTCGGGTCCGGCGGCGAGGCCGATGCCACCCCCGCGCCGACGGCGAGCGTCAGGGCGAGGAGGAGCGGGGCGGGGCGGAAACCATGACGTACGAAGCAGAGCGGGGATGTCTTCACTGCGTCCTCCGTGCGAAGTGGGTGCGCATCGCACAGGGCGCGATGGCAGCGCGCCGCCCGGTGTGGGCGGCGCGGTTCAGTGTGTGCACGGAAAAGTGAAGGCCGCGTGTGGTGCGTTCGCGACGCGGCGCTAGTGCAGCGTCGGGCCTTTCCGTTCGCGGTGGGACAGTTGCGCGAGGGTGTCCTGGCCGGCATCGCGTTCGGGTTTGACGGCAGACGTGGGCGCCTGCTTCTGCGCCAGGTCGTCCTGTGGATCCTTCGTGCCCGGCTTGCTGGGTGCCTGCGGCTTGGGCTTGTCCGGTCGCATCGCGTCGTCCTCAGTGATGGCGCTTGTCGCTGCCGGAGCGGTGGTCGTCGCGGCCTTCGTCGCGCGAGGACGGTTCCTTGTGCACGCCGTGCTTGCGCTGCGTGGGGCCGTCCTCGCCTGCGCGCAGGGCGTGGTCGCGGTCGGTATCGCGATTGCCGCCCGATGGCGGAGTGGTGTGGCCGCTCTTGACCCGATCCTGCGCATGCTTGTTGGTGCCCATGGTCTCTGTCGCTCGTGGTGGGAGCGGCCACCGTAGGGGCTTGCGCGTTAGCGGGGTCGCACCGCGACGTAAGGCTCGCGTTACCGCCCCGCGTTCAGGCGAATGCAAAAAGGCCCCGGAATCCGGGGCCTTTGCGAGCGACGCGGCAATGGTTGCGGCGGCGATCAGTGATGCAGCAGCACGTCGGCGATGATGCCGGTGGCCACGGCGATCAGCACGTAGCGGCCGTCCTCGGCGCGCACCCAGCGGTGGCCGCGGGGCGGCTCGCGCAGTTCGTAGCGCGGGTAGTCGTCGACGTAGACGCGACGTTCCACGTACACCACGCCACGGTGGTAGTCGTGCTTGTAGTGACCATTCTTGCGGCCACGGCCACGGTCGTGATGGTCGTCGTGATCGTGGCGATCGTCATGGTGATCGTGGCGATCGCGGTCGTGATGCTTGTCATGTGCGGACGCGGCGACCGGCGAGAGCAGCAGGAAGCCGATCGCGAGGGTCGAAAGCAGGCGCTTCATGGAATCCCCTGTTTGCATGCGAGTTGCGGTGGGTGGTGCTTGTCTGCGTCGATCCTGACTGGGGCGAGTGCGCTGGCAAGTCGGGTTCGCATGAAACCGCGACGCAGTTCGCGTTTTGGGGCCGGGATTCTTCACCTCGCCTTTAAGTAAGCGCTTACAACGCGCACTCGGGGCAAAAAAAACCGGGGCGGCGCGCGAGCCCAGTCGCGTGCCGCCCCGGCGATCTCCCTGACGAGGAGTGCGCGCAGTCTGCCCGCCGCCCGTCGCACGGGACGAGACGGCGCGCCGCGCGGCCTCCTACACTCGGGGCGAACGTGAACGCCAAACCTGGGGAAGGGGAATGAAACGTCGTGCCGTTGCGGCCCTGGCGGGCCTGTCCGTTGCCTTGTCGATCGCCACCGTCACCTCCGCGCAGGCGCCAGCCCCCGCGCCCGCATCCGCACCGCCCATCGTGCTGCGGGCCGCGCATCTGTTCGACGGCCGCAGCGGGCGGCTGGTGTCGCCGGGCGTCGTGGTCGTGCAGGGGGGGCGCATCGCCGCGGTCGGGGATGGCGCCGTCCCGGCCGGCGCGAAGGTCATGGACCTCGGCGATGCCACGCTGCTGCCGGGCTTCATCGACGCCCACACGCACATCGCCTCCAACCACGACGACAACTGGGCGCAGGGTTTCTACGAGAACATGCTGCGCCTGCCGGTCGAACAGTCCTTCCACGCCGCGCGCAACGCGAAGCTGACGCTGGAGGCGGGCTTCACGACGGTGCGCGAGGTCGGCGCGCCGGATTTCGTCGACGTCGCCCTGCGCAACGCCATCAACGACGGCCTGACCGAAGGCCCGCGCATGCTGGTCGCCGGCCACGCGCTGGGTTCCACCGGCGGGCATTGCGACAACGCGCCGTTTCCGCCAGGTCGCATGACGCCGCTGGGCCCGCGCGACGGCGTGTGCAACGGCGCCGAGGAGTGCCGCCTGGCGACGCGCGAACAGATGAAGTACGGCGCGGACGTCATCAAGATCTGCGCCTCCGGTGGCGTGCTGTCGGAGGCCGACCCGGTCGACGTCCCGCAGCTCACGCCCGAAGAACTGCGCGCGATCATCACCGAAGCCCACACCTGGGGCCGCAAGGTCGCCGCGCACAGCCACGGCGACCTCGCCGCGAAGCTGGCGGTGGAAGCGGGCGTGGATTCGATCGAACACGGCAGCTTCCTCACCACGCCGACGCTGCAGTTGATGAAGAGCAAGGGCACGTATCTGGTGCCCACGCGCATGACGCAGGTGTGGGTGGTCGACAAGGCCGATACGTATCCGCCGCAGATCGGCGCCAAGGCGCGTGCGGCCGGCGCGGCACACCAGAAGATGTTCAAGGAAGCGCTGCGCGTGGGCGTGCCGATCGCGCTGGGCACGGACGCGGCGGTGTATCCGCATGGCCTGAACGCGCAGGAATTCGGCGACATGGTCGACCTGGGCATGACGCCGTCGGCGGCGCTGCTGACCAGCAGCCAGGGCTCGGCGAAGCTGCTGGGCATCGATGGCGAAACCGGCACGCTGGAAGCGGGCAAGTTCGCCGACATCGTCGCCGTGCCGGGGAACGTGCTGGAAAACATCCGCGCCACGCAGAAGCCGTTGCTGGTGATGAAGCAGGGCACGGTGGTGCGCGGGCCGGATGGCTCGGCGCGGTGAACACGCGGCTTGCCTTCCTGATCCTGTTGCTCCTGTCGTGCGGCGCCTGCGTGGTGACGATCCCACAGGGCCACTATCAGATCGTCGGGCAAGCGCGCCTGGAATTCGAAGGGCAGACACTGGATGAGGCGTTCGCGCGACTCAGGGGCCTGGCGGACGGGCACGGATATCGGCTGCACGGCACACCGGCGCAGAAGTTCGAGCGTGGCGGCTCGGTGGTGGAGTTGGATGGTCCCAACGGCTCGGATTCGCTGGCGCTCATCATCCTGGGAGCCGATTGCATTTCGCTGGAAGCGCTCCTGAAGGAACAGTCCGCCGGCTACCGGGCGCCCCGGGCTCTCTTCGACGATGTCGTGCGCCAGCTGCGTGCCGATGCGAAGTGGCGGGTGCGGGTCGATGAAATCTGCCCGAAGTCGTCCGCCGCGACGTAACGATCAGTTTTCGAGAAGCGGCGGTGCACAGGCCGCCGCTAGGATCGCTTCGGCTGGCCCGCATCGTGCGGGCCGTCCATGCCAAGGAGCGCTCGAATGAACTGGAACAAGTGGATCCGCCAGGCCCATCGCTGGCTCTCGATCACCTTCACGGCGTTCGTCATTGCCAACTTCGCCGTGATGGGGCGGGGCGACATCGCGCTGTGGGTCGGCTTCGCGACGCTGGTGCCGCTGGCGTTGCTGCTGCTGAGCGGGTTGTACATGTTCGCGCTGCCGTACCTGGGGCGTCGCCGGGCCCAGCCCGCTTCCGGACAGGCGTGACCGCTTGCGCCGGACCCATTGCCTGACTAAAGTCAGGCAATGGACGAACGCCAGATCCAGCAGGTCCGCAGCTTCAACCGGTCGGTGACGCGCCGGATCGGCGCGCTGTCGGACGACTTCCTCGGCCGCGGCCGGCCGCTGGCGGAGTCGCGGCTGCTGTTCGAGATTGGCCAGGGCGGCGCCGACGTCCGCGACCTGCGTGCGCGGCTGTCGCTGGACTCGGGCTACCTGAGCCGCCTGCTGCGCGGCCTGGAAGCGCAGGGGCTGGCGAAATCGCAGCCGGCGCCGGACGACGCCCGCGTGCGGCGTGTGCTGTTGACGGCGAAGGGGCGGCGGGAGTTCGAGGCGCTCGATCGCCTCTCGCAGGATTTCGCCACCTCGCTGCTGTCTCCGCTGGGCGATGCGCAGCGCGAGCGGCTGACGAAGGCGATGGCCGAAGTCGAGCGCCTGATGCGCGCCGCGGCGGTCGTCGTCGAACCGGTGGATCCCGCCAGCGCGGACGCGCGCGCGTGCATCGACGCCTACCTTCGCGAACTGAACGAACGCTTCGACAGCGGCTTCGACGCCACGCGCGGCCCGAGCGCGGACCCGCAGGAACTCGTGCCGCCGTCCGGCGTACTGCTGATCGCGCGGCTGGACGAGGACGCACTCGGCTGCGGCGCGCTGAAGATGCTGGGCGATGGTGTCGGCGAGATCAAGCGCATGTGGGTCGCGCCGGACGCGCGCGGCCTGGGCATCGCCCAGCGCATGCTCGACGCGCTGGAAGCGCAGGCGCGCGCGATGTCGCTGCACACGCTGCGCCTGGACACCAACCGCACGCTGCTGGAAGCCCGCGCGCTGTACGCGCGCAACGGTTACGTCGAGATCCCGCGCTACAACGACAATCCCTACGCGGATCACTGGTTTCAGAAGCGGCTGGGCTAGGGCACACGGAGCGCGCGATGGTCACACCCGGGGAAGCGTGGAAGCTGCGGCGGGCGCAATGGCGTCGCTATCGCGTGGGCCGCGCGCTGACGTACATCGGCTTCGCGCTGTTCCTGCCGATCGGGATCGTCTCCACGCTCGTCTTCAAGACGCTGGGTTGGAACGAGGACGCTACGCTCTGGGTCGCGGCGCTCTGGATGATGGCGTTTGCGGCCAACATGGTCTGGTTCAGGGGCTTTCGTTGCCCCGATTGCGGCAAGCGGTTCTTCCCGTGGGGCGCCAGCTGGCTTGCGCCGTCCAACGACTGGGGCAGCAAGTGCGGGCACTGCGGTGCCCGGCCACCTGCCTGATGCGCGCTACGCGCCCACGCGCTCGCGCACGGCGTTGAAGTCGCGCACCGGGCGCACTTCGATCGAACCAAAGCGCGACCACGGAAACGAATGCGCGATGTCCACCGCGGTTTCGATATCCGGCGCCTCGATCAGGTTGAAGCCGGCGAAGACTTCCTTCGCCTCTGCGAACGGGCCGTCGAACACGTGCGTGTTGCCGTTGCGGGCGCGGATGGAACGCGCGGTACTGGGGACCTCCAGCTGCTGCGAATCCAGCAGCACGCCACGATCGCGCAGCGCATCGGCCTTGCCGATGCAGTCCTTCATCAACCGGTCGTACTCGCCTTCCGGCAGTGCGTCCAGCAGGGCCTGGTCGGTGTAGATCATCAGCAGGAATTTCATGGCGCTCCGGCGATGCGTCCTGGGAGCGCGCATTGTGGCCCATGCACGCCGGGGGGCGTGTACCGAAAGGCACACCTGGGCGATGTGAATGCACGTTTCGTCGATTCGCCCGCTGGCGGGACGGTTCTTCCCCGCGATGCGGGCTTATCACCGCCGGCTGCGCTGCCTAACCTGCCAGCACTCCCCCGCAACGGAATGCCCGCCATGCTCACGCCGCGCCAGGCCCAGTTCGCCTTCGTTCCGTTGGTCGTCACGCTGATGTCGGGCGTGATGAGTTTCGCCATGATCGCCCTGCAACGCGGCTTCGGCCCCGGCCTGATCGACGCCTGGCTGCGCGGCTGGCCGGTCGCCTTCGCCGTCGCGCTGCCGGCGGCGTGGGTGATCCTGCCGGGCGTGCGCGCGCTGCTGGCGCGCGTGACGAAGGCGTGCGCCCGGACGGCCGAGTCCTCGCGTCGCCTCGGACGCATGGGATGACCGACGCGCCGCTCCGGTACGATGCCGCGGGTTCACCGCAGCAAAAGGAACACGGCATGGCGTCCCTCGTCGGCACGCAGACACACGGTCCCGTCATCGACGTGCGGGGCCTCACCAAGACGTACGCCACCGGTTTCCAGGCGCTCAAGGGCATCGACCTGCAGATCCGCCGCGGCGAGATCTTCGCGCTGCTCGGCCCCAATGGCGCCGGCAAGACGACGCTCATCAGCATCATCTGCGGCATCGTCAATGGCAGTTCCGGCAGCGTGACCGCCGACGGCCACGACATCGTGCGCGACTACCGCGCCGCGCGTGCCAAGATCGGGCTGGTGCCGCAGGAGTTGTCCACCGACGCGTTCGAAAGCGTCTGGGCGACGGTGAAGTTCAGCCGTGGCCTGTTCGGCAAGGCACGCAACGATGCGTACCTGGAAAAGGTGCTGCGCGACCTGTCGCTGTGGGACAAGAAGGACAGCAAGATCATGGCGCTGTCGGGCGGCATGAAGCGCCGCGTGCTGATCGCCAAGGCGCTGGCGCACGAGCCGTCGATCCTGTTCCTCGACGAACCCACCGCCGGCGTCGACGTCGAACTGCGCCATGACATGTGGGAAATGGTGCGCCGCCTTCGCGAGAACGGCACCACGATCATCCTGACCACGCATTACATCGAGGAGGCCGAGGACATGGCCGACCGCATCGGCGTGATCAACAAGGGCGAGCTGGTGCTGGTGGAGGACAAGGCCACCTTGATGCGCAAGCTCGGCAAGAAGCAGCTGACGCTGACATTGCAGGCGCCGCTGGAACGTATTCCCGACGACCTCGCCGAATACCCGCTGGAGCTGGCCGAAGGCGGCCACTCGCTGGTCTACACCTTCGACGTGCAGGCGCAGGAAACCGGCATCGCCGCGCTGTTGAGGCGCCTCACGCACCACGGGATCGACTTCAAGGACCTGCATTCGTCCGAGAGTTCGCTGGAGGACATCTTCGTCAGCCTGGTCCGCCAGAACCGGGAGGCGCGCGCATGAACCTGCATGCGATCCGCGCCATCTACCGCTTCGAGATGGCCCGCACGTTCCGCACGCTGATGGAGTCCATCGTCTCGCCGGTGCTGTCGACCTCGCTGTACTTCATCGTCTTCGGCGCGGCCATCGGCGG
>Ga0209676_1001165_pt1 | contig 28524 bp, 22 predicted proteins | sample AraplaCvi_mLB_r2_FD_184282 | JGI IMG/M metagenome (GOLD analysis project Ga0209676, IMG submission 184282) | Arabidopsis root microbial communities from North Carolina, USA - plate scrape MF_Cvi_mLB_r2 (SPAdes) (version 2) | ecosystem: Host-associated > Plants > Roots > Endosphere | place: USA... | reverse complement strand
CGGGTCCCGGCTATCCGGTCCCGCGCAACCTCAACTATTTCTGGAACTTCGGCGTCCTCGCCGGCGCCGCGCTGATGATCCAGATCATCACCGGTATCGTTCTGGCGATGCACTATGCCGCGAACGCGAGCGTCGCGTTCAACTCGGTCGAGCATATCATGCGCGACGTGAACGCCGGCTGGTTCATCCGCTACGCGCATATGAACGGCGCGAGCATGTTCTTCATCGTCGTCTATCTCCACATCTTCCGCGGCCTTTATTACGGTTCGTACAAGGCGCCGCGCGAAATGGTGTGGCTGCTCGGCGTCGTGATCTTCCTCCTCATGATGGCGACCGCCTTCATGGGCTATGTGCTTCCGTGGGGCCAGATGAGCTTCTGGGGCGCGCAGGTGATCACCGGCTTCTTCTCGGCGATACCGCTGGTCGGCGAGCCGGTGCGCGAATGGCTGCTCGGCGGCTTCGTCCCCGACAACGCCACGCTCAACCGTTTCTTCTCGCTGCACTATCTGCTGCCGTTCGTGATCCTGGGTGTCATCATCCTGCACATCTGGGCGCTGCACATCCCGGGTTCGTCGAACCCGACCGGCATCGAGGTGAAGGACGAACAGGACACCGTCCCGTTCCACCCCTATTACACCGCGAAGGACGGCTTCGGCGTCGGCGTCTTCCTGCTGATCTTCGTCGCGCTGACCTTCTTCAGCCCGAACACGCTCGGCCATGCGGACAACTATATCCCGGCGAACTCGCTTTCGACCCCGGCGCATATCGTTCCCGAATGGTACTTCCTGCCCTTCTACGCGATCCTGAAGGCCTTCACCTTCAACTTCCTGTGGATCGACGCGAAGCTCTGGGGCGTCATCGCGATGTTCGCCTCGATCGCGCTGCTGTTCTTCCTGCCCTGGCTCGACAGCTCGCCAATCAAGTCGTCGAACTATCGTCCGCTGTACCGGATCTTCTTCTGGATCCTCGTCGTCGACGTACTGCTCCTTGGCTGGTGCGGCATGCAGCCGGCGGAACAGCCGTGGGTGATCCTCAGCCAGCTGGGTGCGATCTATTACTTCGCGCATTTCCTGGTGATCCTGCCGATCGTGTCGCGGATCGAACGCCCGCTTCCGATGCCGAATTCGATCACCGAAGCGGTCCTCGCCAAACATGCCACCGACACCACGTCGGCTTCGGCAACGGCCTGAGCGCCGGACTTTAATAGGAGCTGATACAGCTATGGTTCGTCCGCTCGGTTTTCTCGTCGGTCTCGGTTTCATTACCGCGCTGGTGCTCGCGATCTTCACGACGCCGCTCAGCAATGAAGCCAATGTCGCGCACGAGTTTCACAAACATCCCCGGCATCTGAAGCTGGCAAGCGATGGCATCGTCCTGCCGCACTGGGACAAGGCCCAGCTGCAGCGCGGCATGCAGGTGTACAAGGAAGTCTGCTCGGCCTGCCACAGCCTGCATCTTGTCGCCTTCCGCGACATTGCGGACCTCGGCTACACCGAAGGCCAGATCAAGACCTTCGCCAAGGGCTTCCAGGTCCCGTCGATCAACCCCGACACGGGTGAACCGGCGACGCGCGACGGCCTGCCGTCGGATTATTTCCCGTCGCCTTATGCGAACGAAACGGCTGCCCGCGCCGCGAACAACAACGCGCTGCCGCCAGATCTTTCGCTGATCACCAAGGCGCGCGAAGGCGGCAAGGACTATGTCTATTCGCTGCTGACCGGTTTCCAGAACCCGCCGAAGAACCTGCCGGCCGAACTGAAGCCGGGCACGGGGCTGCACTACAACCCCTATTTCGCGAACCTCAACCTCGCGATGGCTCCGCCGCTGGCACCCAATCAGGTGACCTATGCGGACGGCACCAAGGCGACCGTCGACCAGATGTCGAAGGACGTCACGGCGTTCCTCGTCTGGACCGCCGAGCCGAAGCTGATCAAGCGCATCCAGGTGGGTTATGCAGTGTTCTTCTTCCTGCTGATCTTCACCGTGCTGACCTATCTGTCGTACCGGAACATCTGGGCCGACAAGAAGCATTGATGAGCCGGGGAGGGCGCGTCTCATGATCGCCCTCCCGCCTCAGCCGGACCTCGACCTCGCGTCGCTCGTCCGCACCATCCCGGACTTTCCCAAGCCGGGCATCCAGTTTCGCGATATCACCACGCTGATCGGCGACGCCGCCGGTTTTGCCGAAAGCGTGCGCCGGCTGAGCGCACTGGCGGCCGTGCACCGGCCCGACTTCATCGTCGCGGTCGAGGCGCGTGGTTTCCTGTTCGGTGCCGCGATGGCAACCGCGATGGGGCTGGGCGTCGTTCCCGTACGCAAGGCGGGCAAGCTGCCGGGCGTCACGATTGGCGTCGATTATGAACTCGAATATGGCGTCGACCGGCTCGAACTGCATGAGGGCGCGGTGCTGCCCGGGCACCGTGTCGTGCTCGTCGACGATCTGCTCGCGACCGGCGGCACGATCCTCGCCACCGCGGCGCTGATGCAGAACGTCGGGGCGGAGGTCGCCGCGGCGCTGTTCGTGATCGATTTGCCCGACCTGGGCGGATCGCAGCGGCTCGAGGCTGCAGGTCTGGTCTGTGAAACGTTGATCGCCTTCGACGGCGACTAGGCGATATTCTTCGTCGCCAAGGCGATGGCCTCAATCTCGATCCGGAAACCGAAGTGAAGCGGCCCGGTGGGCACGACGCTCCGCGACGGCCGCGCCGCGCCGAAGAACTGGCCATATAATACGTCAAGCTCGTCCCAGTCGGCGATGTCGCTGAGATAGACGGTCGTCTTGATCACCTGCGAAAGCTCCGCGCCCGCGCTTCGCAGGACGGCCTCCAGATTCCGGAGCGTCTGCTCGACCTGCTCCTTGAAAGGCGCGTTGGCCAATGACGTGTCGCGCCCCGGTTTCAGCGGCAGTTGGCCCGACACGAAGATGAGGCCGCCGCCCACCGTGAAGGGCGAATAATGCGGGCCGCCGGCAGGCTGCGATGTCATATCGTCGATCTCCCTCTCGGTTCGGCTCGTACGATATCATCTGTGCAAAGAAAAAGCCCGCGCCGAAGCGCGGGCTATCGCCCCCGTGGCAAACGGGTTGTGCTTAGAAGGGGACCCAGTTCTGTTTTTTGCGGAACTTCATATAGCCGGCGTTGACGCCAAGCCGTGCGCCGACGCCGACGCGGATCGGGATCAGTACGACGTCGCCGCGGCGCAGGTAGCTCGCATTGAAGCCGCCAACCAGATAGGCGGCGCCTTCGCCCGCGGGGTAACGCTTGTAGAGGTCCTCGCTGTCGAAGAGATTATAGACGAGGACAAAGGTGTTGCCGGCGTTGGCGCCCGCGTCGAAGCCGATCGACGGCCCGGTCCAGTAAGCGGGCAGTTCGCCCTCGATCTTGTGGTGCAGCGTCCCCGAACCATAGCGTACGCCGAGTACCAGCGCGCCGCCGGCCTCGCGCCCGACGATATAGGCGTTGGGTTCGCCCTGTTTCTTCAGAATATCCTCGATCAAGCCGGCGAGGCCCTGCGCGCCCTTGCCGAACACCCCTTCGGCAGCGCCGATCAGGTCGTCCTTCTTGTAAGTCGATCCGGGCGCCGCCGCGACCGTGGTTGCCGAGACGTCGCCGCTTGTCGCTGTGCCGTCGACGGGGGGCGTTTCGCTCGTCTGCTGGTCGCCGGTGGCCAGGTCGCTGTCGTACGACGTGCCGGCCGTCGAATCGCTCGACGCCGGCGGCGGGGCGGGATTGTTGAGATCGTAATCGATCGTCGTGCTGTTGGGATCGACTTCGCGCATTTGCGCAGCTGCCGGAAGCGACGTCAGCGCGAGGCCGAGCGATGCCATTGCTGCCAAGGCAAGGCTGGTGAACGTTTTCCGCATATTGGACCCCCAAAGATCGAACGACGCACACGCGCCATATTCTGCGTTAATCATGACTCGCTTTCGCGCGCGAGCAATGAACCGGCGATGACTTGAGTCGAATTTACGCCAGACCGAATCATCCGGGCGACGAAATGCCGGCTTTGACCCTAAAATTGCGCAATCTTTGCCGTTGCGGGCCGCGAAGTGCATGGCTATAGCGACCCGCCTAGGCCAGACTGTCGTTAGCGCGACAGGCCATGCGGAGACGTGGGTGAGTGGCTGAAACCAACGGTTTGCTAAACCGTCGTACTGGTAAATCCGGTACCGAGGGTTCGAATCCCTCCGTCTCCGCCACTTTCCCAATTCGTCATACTAACGTCCGCCTTGCGGCGGCCGTTTCTTGAAGCCCGCTTCGGGCGGAAGCTGCCGCACAGGTGCATCGAACCCGTCGCGGGCCTTCTTGATTTCGTGAACAATGCGTTCATACTCGCTTGGCTCGGCGGAAAGGGCCCTTAAGACGCAGGGGTGGTTTTAGGGGACGCGCCTGGCCATGACCGTGGGGGCTACGCTGCCAATTGGTGCGACATGCGCGTCCTGATCATAGAGGACAATAGCCGTTTAGCGGGGCTCATTTCGCACGGCATAGCGCAGCATGGTTTCAGCGGTGACGGTGTCGGCAGCATCGACGAAGCCGAGGCGGCGCTGGCCAGCGTCACATATGATGCGGTTATTCTGGATCTCGGACTTCCCGATGGCGATGGGCTCGACTGGCTGCGCCGGGATCGCCCGGGCCATCCGCTCCCGCCGATCCTGATCCTGACAGCGCGCGACGGCATGGGCGATCGTGTTGCCGGCCTCGACGCCGGGGCGGACGACTATCTGGTCAAGCCGGTCGAAATCGAAGAACTCGCCGCCCGCCTTCGCGCGCTCTTGCGCCGCCCAGGCGTGCGCGGCCTGCCGGTCATCAGGGCGGGCAAGCTCGCGTTCGATGTTGCGGCACGCACGGCACGGAGCGGCAACCGCGGGATTGAACTGACGCGCCGCGAAGCCGATTTGCTGGAGCTGCTGATCCGGCGCGCCGGGGCGGTCGTTCGCCGATCGACCATCGAGGAAGCCCTCTACCGGTTCGACGAGCCGGTCACGCCGAATGCGGTCGAGGCGATCGTATCGCGGCTTCGCCATAAGCTTAGCGAGGCCGATCACCCCGAAAGGCTCATCACTGTTCGCGGAATGGGCTATTTGCTTAGGGATTATGGGGATTAGGGCGTTGCATTCGGTGACCCGTCGCCTGACGCGGGGGCTGGCATGGACCGGCGCGTTCGGCGGTCTTGCGCTGATCATCTTCGTCAGCTTCGACGTCGAAGTCATGCTTGAGCAGAAAACGGCCGCGGACGGCTGGCGGGGCGAATGGCTCGAAATCGTCGAACATGTCGTCCTGCCGCTCCTCCTGCTGATGTTGCCGATGTTTTTCGCCGCGCGATGGGTCATTCGGACATCGCTCGCTCCGCTTGGCGCTGCGGCCGCCCGTATGGATTCGGTCGTTGGCACCGAACGGGGTTTTCGCATCGATCTGGAAGAGTTCCCTCTCGAAACGCAGCCATTCGCCCGCGCGCTGAACGACCTGCTAGCGCGTCTCGATGAGGTCGCGGAGCAGCGCGAAGCCTTTGCTGCCAATGTTGCCCACGAGCTCCGGACGCCGCTGGCAATCCTGACCATCGAACTCGACCGACTGGGATCTCCCGGTGCCCTGCGGCTCAAGAAGGATGTGGCCGCGATGAAGCGGCTCGTCGGCCAGATCATGATGATGGCGCAGGTGGAGGCCGATATGGCGGCCCCGATCGCGCGCGATAAGGTGTCTCTTCTGGACGTTGCAATGGACGTGACCAACCGCTTTGCGCCGCTGGCGGCGGAGCAGGGCAGGCATATCGAGTTGATATTCGATGGCGAGCCCGGGATTTCCGGAATCAAGGAAATGCTGGCGGCAGCGGTTTCGAATTTGGTTGAAAATGCTTTGCGCGTCACGCCCGAGGGCGGAACGGTCGTGATATCGGTCGGCCCCGACGCCCGCATTTGTGTCAAGGACGAGGGGCCGGGTTTGTCGCCCGAGGAACTGGTCGCGCTCAGCCAGCGGTTCGCCCGTGCCGATCATGCCAGCGTCGGCGGGGCAGGGCTCGGGCTCGCGATCGTGGCGCGGATCGTCGAACTCCACCATGCCCTATTGGTTACAAACCCCCATAAGAAAGAAATCAGCCTGTTATTTCAAGACGTCCGGAAAATTGTTGAACAATCCGACAGCGAGCGAAGTTAACCGTCAGGTTGGCGTCAGGTTGCTCTCATAGGCTCAACTCGACCGATTCGTTTCATAACTAAAAGGAAAGCCTTCCTGCACGGGTCGCGGCGGCGGGAAGGGGGTCAAGCGGGAGTAGTTTGTCGGCGCGTGCCTAGGCAAGTACCCGTGGGGGGCAGTTCCGTGACGGTAGAAACAGGCGAAATCTTGGTTGCGGACAGCCATCCGCTTTGCCGCGAAGGACTGACCACACTTTTCACCCGAAATCTCGGCCGATCCAGTTTGATCGAAGCCTGGGACTTTCCGACCGTCATGGCGAGAATGACGGCGCGGCGATCGATCGACTTTGTGACGATCGACCTTGGCCTGCCGGGCATGCACAAGCGCGAAGGTTTGCGCGATCTGCGGGTCAAATATCCCGAGGTACGCGTCGTCGTCGTGACCGCGTCCCGCGACCGCGAGATGGTGCTCGACGCGCTGGGCGCCGGTGTTCATGGCTATATTCCAAAGGATCTTCCCGTCCACGAGATGGCGGACGCCTTGCGAATGGTGCTGGCGGGCCAGATATATGTCCCTCCATTCCTTTCCGATCTGAACGTGCGAAAGGCGAGTGTCGCGGACGAGGACGGCGCCGGGCACGAGGCAGCGTTGACGGGGCGCCAGTTCGAGGTGCTGAACCTCCTTGCCGCCGGACGCTCGAACAAGGAAATCGCGCGGCTGCTGTCGATCGCCGAGGGAACGGTGAAGGTGCACATCGCCGCGGCATTTCGCATGCTGGGCGTCCACAACCGGGTCAGTGCCGTTGCGGTGATGCAGGCGCGGGCGTTCAACGACGATCCTGCCGAAACCTATCTGCCGGGCCTTCTCGAAGAGAAGCGCGGCCGGCCGATGTTGCAGCGCAGTTTCAGCGGGCCGTCGCAAATCTCCTACAGGCGATAACGCGACCCTTTCTTCCCCTCTATTCCCAGCTTTTCCCAGCCCCCGGCTCGTGGGGCCGCTCGCCCTGCGCCCGGCACGACCGCTCGCTATACCAAAAGGACTATATCGAATGCGACATGGTTATAGGCCGCATGAGTATAGAAAGGCGGGAATGGAATAGGTCGCCAGTCCAACTCGACGCCGCTGCCTTATGAGCCATAACTTACAACCACATAATCCGCATATCGACCGTGTATCGCGAGTCGATAATCAAGCCGACAGGTGGGAGGCGCGCGCGGATTTACTGCAGGGAGGTAAACATGGTTACGTATATCCGCAGCGATCTCGACTTCATTCTGGACCAAATCAAGATTGCTGAAGCCCATGCCGCCGGTCAGCCGCTCTACGGCCCGGGCGGGCTCATCCCCGCATATAATCTTTCCTTCGGTTTGCGCGCCGTCGATGGCAGCAACAATCACTTGCTCCCGGGCCAGGAAAAATGGGGCGCGTCTAACGTGCAGTTCCCGTCGTTGCTCGATCCGGTCTATCGGCCGGCCGACGGAACGCTGTTCGATCCCGATGGACCGGGACCGGCGCCGGCGATGCCTACGTCGCCCAACTATAACCCGTCGAACAATCCGAACTCGCTCGTCTTCGACAGTAGCCTGCGAACGATCTCCAACCTGCTGGTCGATCAGACGCTGGGCAATCCCGCGGCGATTTTGGAAGGGCTCGCCCGCGCGGGCAGCGCCGACGCCTTAGCCGATCTTCCGGCCATCACGGCGATCTACCAGGCCTTCAAGCCGGCCTCCGACGCCGAATATCAGGCACGCGTGGTGCTGCAGAATGCGCAGACCGCCGCGACCGCGGCCGACGATGGACTGCCCGGTGAGACGCCGGCCGAGGCGGCGGCACAGGCCGCACTTGCTGCGGCGGTCGTTGCGCATGATGTGACCGTGGCCGACCTGGAAGCCGCGCGCGCCGTTCGCGATGCCGCGCTCGAGCCTTATGGCCTCGCGATGGACGGCGACAATGTCCATCTGCCCAATATTTCGCCTGACGGCGGCCTGTCGGCTTCGTTCAACTCGTGGTTCACCCTGTTCGGCCAATTCTTCGACCATGGTCTCGACCTGATCAACAAGGGCGGCAGCGGCACGGTCTTCATCCCGCTGGAGCCCGACGATCCGCTCTATGTCGAGGGAAGTCACACCAACTTCATGGTGCTGACCCGCGCCACGGTTTCGGCGGGAGCCGACGGGATCATGGGCACCGCCGACGATGTGCGCCCGGTCAACACGACCACATCCTATGTCGACCAGAACCAGACCTATGCCTCGCACGCGTCGCATCAGGTGTTCCTGCGTCAATATGAGGTCAATGCGGCAGGTCATCCGGTCGCGACCGGCAAGCTGATCGAGGGCGCCGGCGGCTCCCCCGGCGGCATGGCGACGTGGGGCGAGGTCAAGGCGCAGGCGCTGATGCTCGGCATCCTGCTGACCGATCAGGACGTCGGCAAAGTGCCGCTGCTGCGCACCGATCCTTATGGCAATTTCATTCCGAACGCCGCGGGCTATGCGCAAGTCATCACCGGTATCGGTGCGGACGGGATTCCCAACACCGCGGACGACATCGTCATATCGGGCACACCCGGCGCGCCGGTAAGCCTCGCCACGGCGATCCGCACCAACAGCGCGTTCCTCGCCGATATCGCCCACTCGGCGGTGCCGAACGGCATCGAGGATGGCGACATCACGATCGGCCTGCTCAACCCGGGCAACAATCCGCTGGTCTATGATGACGAGCTGCTCGACGCGCATTTCATGGCCGGCGATGGCCGCGTGAACGAGAATATCGGGCTGACCGCGGTCCATCACGTGTTCCATGCCGAGCACAACCGCCTCGTCGAACATACCAAGGAGGTCGTTCTGGCTTCGGGCGACCTGGCGTTTCTCAATGAATGGCTGGCCGATGACGTGGCGTCGCTGCCGACCACACCGGCGCAGGTCGCGGCGCTGGTGTGGGACGGCGAACGCCTGTTCCAGGCTGCGAAATTCGGCACCGAGATGCAGTATCAGCATCTTGTGTTCGAAGAATTCGCGCGCAAGATCCAGCCGCAGGTCGACTTCTTCATCGTGCCCGACGGGTTCGACACGACGATCAATCCGGACATCGTCGCGGAATTCGCGCACGTCGTTTATCGTTTTGGCCACTCGATGCTGACCGAAGACATCTCCCGGTTCGGGCCGACGTTCACGCCCGACGATATCAGCCTGATCGATGGCTTCCTGAATCCCACGGCGTTCAACGGGCTTAACGGCGTTATCGAAGATGGCCTTGCAGCGGGCGACATCATCCGCGGCATGACCCGTCAGGTCGGCAACGAGATCGACGAATTTGTCACCAGCGCGCTGCGCAATAACCTGCTCGGCCTTCCGCTCGATTTGGCGACGATCAACCTGGCCCGCGGCCGCGACACCGGGGTTCCGTCGCTGAACGCCGCGCGCCGTGAATTCTACGAGGTGACGAACAACGACGCGCGGCTGAAACCCTATGAAAGCTGGGTCGATTTCGCGGGCAATCTCAAGAATGAAGCGTCGATCATCAACTTCATCGCGGCCTATGGTCTGCATCCCCTGATCACCGGCGAAACGACGGTGGAGGGCAAGCGTGCTGCGGCGATGGCGATCATCTTCGGCACCGATCAGGTGGTGCTGGGCGATCCCAACGATCCGCTGGACGATCGCGTCATTTTTGCGGCCGATGCGCCCGATGCGTTCGACTTCCTCAATGGCGAAGGCGCTTGGACCAGCGGTCCGAACGGGGTCACGATCACGGGTCTCGACAATGTCGATCTCTGGATCGGCGGCCTTGCCGAAAAGATTCTGCCCTTTGGCGGCATGCTCGGTTCGACATTCAACTTCGTCTTCGAAGTGCAGATGGAACAGCTGCAGAATGCCGATCGCTTCTACTATCTCCAGCGTCTCGACGGCCTGCATCTCTTCAGCGAGATGGAAGGCAACAGCTTCGCCGGGATGATCATGCGCAATACCAATGCGACGCATCTGCCCTCCGACGTCTTCTCGACGCCCGGACTGATTCTCGAGGTCGATCGGACGCGGCAGTTCAATGATTTGGACGGCGACGGCGACCTCGAGAGCGACGATCCGACCGGCGGCGGTATCCTGACCCCGCTTGTCGTCCGCAACAACCCCGGCACGGTCGGCCCGGATACCAACTATCTTCGCTATACCGGCGACGAACATGTGGTGCTCGGCGGTACCGAGGGCGCCGATATCATCATCGCCAGCGAAGGCGACGACACGATCTTCGGCGATGGCGGCAACGACACGCTCGAAGGCGGCGCGGGCAACGACATCATCAATGCCGGCGCCGGCGACGACATCGTCCGCGACATCGGCGGCGACGACAATGTCAAGCTGGGTGACGGCCATGACGCGATCAACACCGGACCGGGCCTCGACCTGGTGCTCGGTGGACGCGGGCAGGACTTCATCGTCCTGGGCACCGATGCCGGGTCCGAAGTCTTCGCGGGTGAAGGTAATGACTTCATCCTCGGCAACATCACCGCAGAACGGATCCTCGGCAACGAGGGCGACGACTGGATCGAGCACGGCACGTTCGACGGCGCGCCCGGCGACAATTTCGACGAAATTTTCGCGCAGGACGGTGTCGTCGGCCATGACGTGTTCTTTGGGCTGGGCGGCTTCGACGAGTTCATCGCCGAAGGCGGCGACGACATCATGGTCGGCAGCCCGGGTCGCGCCAAGATGGCCGGCATGTCCGGTTGGGACTGGGCGATCTACAAGGACAACACCGCAGGTACCGACGCCGATTTGACGCGCGGTATCGTGTTCGACGAAAATCCCACGCCTCCGCCAAATGCTACGCAAGACGCGTATGAAAGCGTCGAGGGGCTCTCTGGGTCGCGCTTCAACGATATCCTTTCCGGATCGAACACCACCGCGGCAGAACGCGCGCCGTTCGATCCCGATCCGGCGATCAGCGGGACGGAAGGCTATACAGGAAGCAACCTCGACGCTGCCGGTATCGCACGGATATCCGGGCTGCAGGCAGTGCTCGGGGCAGGTGTCACCTCCTTCAACGCCGGCGACATCATTCTCGGCGGTGACGGCAGCGACCTGATCCGGGGCAATGGCGGCGACGATATCATCGACGGCGACAAATGGCTGAATGTGCGGATCAGCGTTCGTGAGAACGTCGGACCGAACGGCGGCACCGGCGCCGAAATCGCGACCGCCAACAGCATGACCGAGTTGGTGACGCGGGTATTCAACCGGACGATCAATCCGGGACAATTGGTGATCGTCCGCGAAATCCTGACCGACACCACGGCAGGCGACACGGATATCGCCGCCTTCTCCGACCTTCGCGCCAATTACGACATTACCTATAATGCCAATGGCACGATCACCGTGGCGCATGCACGCGGCACGCAGCTCGATGGCACCGATACTTTGCGCAACATCGAACGCATGCGCTTCTCCGACGTCGAGATCGCGGTCAATGCGCCGGCGACGGGCCAACCCGTCATCAGCGATCTGACCCCGACCGAAGGCCAGTTGCTGACGGTGAACACCGCGGGGATTGCCGATGCGAACGGCCTCGGGGCATTCAGCTACCAGTGGCAACAGTCGGCCAATGGCGTGACCTGGGCGAATATTGCCGGGGCGACCAACGCGACCTTCACGCCTGCCAATCCTGGCGGCACGACATTTGGCGCCCAGGCAGGGCTTCAGTTGCGCGTCGTGGTGAGCTTCACCGATGGCGGCGGCACGGCCGAACAGGTCACATCCAACGCCACCGGACCGACCGGCGTCGATTGGGACGGCAATGGCAATAACAACACTCTCGCTGGCACCGCAGGCGACGATATCGGCGACGGTGGCGGCGGCAACGATACGCTGAACGGCAACGACGGTAACGACTTGCTCAACGGCGAAGGCGACAATGACACCCTCAACGGTGGTCAGGGCAACGACGTGCTGAACGGCGGCGGTGGCAACGACACCGTGGCCGGTGGCATTGGCAACGACACGATGAGTGGCGGCGCAGGCGATGACACGCTGACCGGCGGCGCCGGCAACGACATCATCGACGGCAATGGCGCCGACGACGTCGCGGTCTTTGCCGGAGCGGTCGGAAACTACAGCGTCACGACCAGCGGAACCTCGCTTGTCGTCACCGACAATACCGGCGCCGACGGCGTCGATACGGTGAGCAACGTCGAAACGCTCCGGTTCAATGGCGTCAACTATGCCGTTGTCGCGGGAACCGCCGGCAACAACAACAATCTCAATGGCGCCACTGGTGCCGCGGGGTCGCAGGCGGTGTTCGGCTTTGCCGGCAACGACTCGATCAATGGCGGCGCCGGCAACGACATCATCAATGGTGGCGACGGGACCGATACCATCACGCAGACCGGTGCGACCGGTGGCAGGGATCTGGTCGACGGCGGGGCTGGCACGGACACATATGTGCTGGCTGGCGCCGCGGGCGCGGAAACCTTCCGCATCTACGCCCGCGCCGAGGCGTTGGCGGCGGGCATAACCGGTCTCAATGCGAACACCGAGATCGTCGTCACCCGCAACGGCACCAACAATGCCTCGGTCATTGCCGAACTCGACAATATCGAGGAAATCAACGTCAACGCGCTGAACGTGTCGTCGCCGGGAGGTGTCCAGCCCGGCAATACGGGGGCGAATGGAGGCGATACGATCATCGTGATCGGCAACTTCAATCCCACCAGCCTCAACTTCAATACCATCACCGTCAATGGCGGTCGCGGAGCCGACACCGTGAATATCTCGGGTCTGACCTCCGACCATCGCCTCGTCTTCAACACCGGCGGCGGTGCGGACCAGGTTGTCGGTGACATGCGGCCTCAGGACGTTGTCAATCAAGGCGCCGGCGGCGGCTCTCACAATACAGGGCGGCTCGACAATCCGCTCCACGCGATCCGGGGGCAGGTCGAAGACTGGCTGGAGGATCACGGGCGCTTCAGCTTCCGTGAAGGACGGCACTTCTTCGAGGCTTCCTTTGACTATCCATTTGCTTGACCAGCTTGGCGCCGGGACCTCCCCCCCGGCCCGGCGCCACTTTTTTCGATAGTCAAAGGGAGGATATATATGCGCCTGTTCTGGATGCCCGTTCCACCGGCATTGTCAGAAGCCGTCCGCGCCTGTCGGACGCACTTCATCCTCGCAGCAACCTTCAGTGCGCTGATCAACATCCTCTATCTCGCACCGACCATCTACATGATGCAGGTCTATGATCGGGTCGTGCCCACCAACGGCGTATTGACGTTGGTCTTCATCACCGTCGTCGTCGGCGTCGCGATCGCCACGCTGTCGGCGCTCGATGCGATGCGGGTACGGTTGATGACGCGCGCATCGCTGCGCCTCGACCGATTGCTCTCGGGCGAGATATTGGACCGGCTGCTGGCACGGTCGCGCGCGCTGCCCGGCGACCCGTCGACGCAGCAGGCGATGCGCGAGTTCGACACATTGCGGCAGTCGCTTGCCGGGCAGGCCGCTACCGCCTTGTTCGACGTCCCCTGGACGCCGCTTTATCTCTTCGTGGCCTTCCTCATCCACCCGCTTTTGGGGGTGTTGGTGCTCGCCGCGGGCAGCGTGCTCGTCGCCCTTGCGATCACCAACGAGCGGCGCAGCAAGGCGAAAGCCGACGAGGCGCATGAGGCGAGCGCGGCGGCCTATGCATCGCATGAGGCCATGTTGCGCAGGGCCGAGATCGTGCGCGCGCTCGGGATGCGGCGCGCGCTGATCTCGCGCCATATCCAGCAACGCAGCGTCGGCCTGAACGCCGCCGCCGACCTCCAGTTTTCGGGCAGCCGCTACAATGCGCTCGTCAAGTTCGTGCGGATGTTCATGCAGTCCTTTGCGCTCGGCGTCGGCGCCTGGCTCGCGATCAACGGGCAGATTTCGGTCGGCGCGATCATCGCGGCCTCGGTCTTGCTGAGCCGCGCGCTGCAGCCGATCGAGCAGCTGGTCGGCCTTTGGCCCAATATCGTCCAGTCGCGTCAGGCGATCCAGACGCTGGGCAGGCTGTTCGAACAAGCAAACGGGCCGGTCGTACGGACGACCTTGCCCGATCCGACGGGGCAGGTCGATCTTCAGGGGGTTGTCGTCCGCAACCCCGAAGGCAGCGCGATCCTGCTCAAAAATATATCGCTGAAACTGACGCCCGGAGAGGTGCTGGGCATCGTCGGCCCATCGGGCGCGGGCAAGACCACCCTCGCGCGCGTCGTCGCCGGGGCCCTGCCGCCCGATCTCGGCGAAATCCGGGTCGATGGCGCCAGCCTGGCCGACTGGGACCCCGAGGAAGTCGCGCAGCATATCGGCTATCTGCCGCAGGATTGCGGCCTGCTGCCGGGGACGATCAGTGAAAATGTCTCGCGTTTCGGCGCGGCGCGCGGCGTTCCGCAGGAGGTCGTTGACGAACAGGTCATCGCCGCGGCACGCATGGCGGGCGTCCACGAGATGATCCTGCACCTGCCGGGCGGCTACGACACCTATATCGAAGGCCAGGGGCACAAGCTGTCGGCGGGGCAGGCGCAGCGCGTCGCGCTGGCGCGCGCGCTTTATGGCAATCCGTGCATCCTCGTCCTCGACGAGCCTAATTCGGCGCTCGACAGCGACGGCGAGGAAGCGCTGTCGCGGGCGATCGGCGCGGCCAAGCTCCATGGCGCCGCGATCATGATCGTCGCGCACCGCGCCGCCATCCTGGCAAGCGCCGACAAGCTCGCGGTGCTCGCCGACGGCGCGATCGTCGGCATGGGGCCGCGCGACGAAATCCTGCAGGCGCTGAAGAATTCGGCGGCACAGCAGAATGTCGTTCCCATCCATGAAGGAGCCCGGCCATGACCGATATGTCCTGGAAGCCGCCACGGGGAGGCGAAGGCCCTTCCGGCCATGACTCCGCGGACCGGCCGCATCGCGAACTGCGCATCGGCGGTCTCATCGTGGCCTTCTTCTTTGTCGGACTGCTCGGATGGGCGTCGATGACCCCGCTCGACGCCGGGGCCTACGCACCCGGGGTGATCGCGGTGTCGGGCAGCCGTCAGGCGGTCCAGCACCGCGAAGGGGGCATCGTCACCGATCTCCATGTCGTCGAGGGGCAGACGGTCAAGAAGGGCGAGCCGCTGCTCACCATCTCGGCGTCGGAACTGGTTGCGGCCGAACGCGGCCTGACGGGCGAGGTCATCGCCTTGCTCGCCCAGCGCGCCCGACTCGCCGCCGAACTGGGCGGCCTGAGCAGCGTCGCCGAGCCCGCCGAGTTTGCATCGCTCGCTCCCGAGAACAAGGCCCTGGCCGCCGAAGCCTTACGCGGCCAGCGCCAGCTCTTTCAGGCGCGCCGCAATTCGGTCCAGACCCAGCGGAACGTCCTGCGCCAGCGGATGCGCCAGCATTCGGAGCAGATCAACGGATTCAGCTATCAAATGCAATCGAACAAGCTGCAGCAGCAGCTGATCGGCGACGAGCTGCAGGGGCTCCGCACGCTGCTTCCCAAGGGCTTCGTGTCGATCAACCGCGTCCGCAGCATGGAACGCTCCGCCGCCGAACTCGACGGGTCGTATGGCGCCTATCGCGCCGATATCGCGCGCTCGTCCGAAGCGATCGGCGAGGCGCAGATGCAGATCGTCGGCATCGACAAGCAGATGCTCGAGGAGGTCGCGGCGCAGAAGCAGGAGGGGCAGGTCCGCCTCGACGAGCTTCAGCCCAAGCTGACCGCGGTGCGCGAACAGCTGGCGCGTTCGACGGTGCGCGCCCCGGCGGGCGGCCGGGTCGTCGGGCTGAAAGTCTTTACCGTCGGCGGCGTCGTCGCCGCGGGCGACACGCTGATGGAGATCGTTCCGCAAGACCGCGCGCTCGTCATCGACGGCAAGGCTTCGCCGACCGATGCCGACGATCTCGCGCCGGGGATGAAGACGCAGATCCGCTTTACCGCGCTGCAGGAGCGCAATCTGCCGATCCTCGTCGGTCAAATTTCCAAGATTTCGGCCGACAGCTTCGAGGACGAGCGTTCGGGGATGCGCTATTTCAAGATCGAACTGCTCGTACCGCCCAGCGAGCTCGCAAAGCTCAAGCAGGTTCGCCAGGACGGTGGGCTTCGCGCCGGTCTGCCCGTCGATATCATGATCCCGCTGCGCAAGCGGACCGCGCTCTCGTACCTCATCGAACCGCTCACCCAAACGCTGTGGATGGCCGGGCGCGAAAACTGACTTCATTATTGGCCGGGGCCCGGGCTCCACCGCTTTCCCCCGGCCCGAGACCCCGAATCATATTGTAATTGCGAATCACTCTCGATAATGGCCGTGCATCCTTTTGGTAGAGTTCCCGGATGCATGCACCCACAACCCCGCGACCGGCGACGAAAAAGAGCCGGAAAGCCTTTTGGCTGAAGCAGCTCCACATGTGGCACTGGATGAGTTCGGCTATCAGCCTGATCGGCCTGCTGCTGTTCGCGGTCACCGGCTTCACGCTCAACCACGCCGCCGACATCGAGGCCGCGCCGGTCGTTACCGAAAAGGCAGCGCAAATGCCGCCTGCATTGCTCACGCGTCTGAAGTCCTCGACGCCCGCCGCCGAAAAGGCCCCGCTGCCGGCCGATGTTGCGAAATGGGTCGAGGACAGCTTCCCGGTCAAGGCATCGGGCGACGCCGAATGGTCGGCGGACGAGGTCTATCTGCCCGCGCCGCGTCCCGGCGGCGATGCGTGGGTCGCGATCGACCTCGCGACGGGCGAAGCATCGAGCGAGGTCACCAGCCGCGGCTGGATCTCCTACCTCAACGACCTGCACAAGGGACGCAATTCGGGCGGCGAGTGGAGCCTGTTCATCGACGTCTTCGCCTTCGCCTGCCTGATCTTCGCGATTACCGGCCTCGTCCTGCTCTGGCTCCATTCGGCGAAGCGTAAGAGCACCTGGCCGCTCGTCGGCCTGGGGCTCGCACTTCCCGCCGCCATCGCCGTCATTTTCATTCACTAGGGAGATCCGTCCATGCAGCTTTCCACCCCGGCACGCGTCGTTGGTACGATCGGCCTCGGCGCTATATTCGCCGTTCCCGCGCTCGCCGCCGATCCGGGCACGATGGATGTCACAATCAATATTCCGAGGCTGAAGGTCGCCGAATATCACAAGCCCTATGTCGCGATCTGGGTCGAAAAAGCAGGCGTCCCGGCGAAGACGGTCGCGGTCTGGTACGACCATGACATGAAGGCGAACGAGGGCACGAAGTGGCTTCGCGACGTACGCCAGTGGTGGCGCGCTGCGGGGCGCTCGATGACCTTCCCCGCCAACGGCATCACCGGCGCCACCCGCGCGCCGGGCGCCCAGAAAATCTCCTTCTCGCGTGCCCAACTCGGCGCGGCCGCGCCCGGCCAGTACACGCTGGTGATCGAGGCGGCGCGCGAGGTCGGCGGCCGCGAACTTCTGCGCATACCCTTCACCTGGCCCGCCAAGGCCGGGGCGGGCGGGCGCGCCGCCGGAACGACTGAATTGGGCGCCGTTTCGGTCGCCTTCCGCTAAAGCTTGAAAGGACAGGGACATGAAGAAGCGAATTTGGGGTTTCGCCGCGACGGCCGCGCTTGCGGCGCTGGTTGCCGTTCCCGCCTCGGCACACCGCCAGTGGATGATGCCGTCGGCGACGGTGCTGTCGGGCGACGATGTGTGGGTCACCGTCGACGCGGCGGTGTCGAACGATCTCTTCTATTTCGAGCATCAGCCGCTCCGCCTCGACGCGATGAAGGCGTGGGCGCCCGACGGCAGCGAAGCGACGATCGAGAATAAGTCGACCGGACGTTATCGCAGCACATTCGACGTCCATCTGACGCAAAAGGGCACCTGGCGGATCGCCTCGGTCGCCGACATGCTGATGGGCAGCTATGATCTGGGCGGCAAGACCGAACGCCTGCCGCGCGGCACGACGGCTGCGAACCTAGCCGAGCGCGTGCCCGCCGGTGCGACCAATGTGAAGACCGCCGAAGCGAACAACCGCAACGAGATTTTCGTGACGGTCGGCGAACCGACGACGACGTTGTTCAAGCCGACGGGGAAGGGCATCGAGCTCGTACCAGTAACGCACCCCAACGATCTGATCTCGGGCGAAACCGCGACCTTCCAGTTTCTGCTCGACGGCAAACCCACCGCGGGCCTGCCGGTGACGCTGATTCCCGGCGGCATCCGCTACCGCGACCAGCTGGGTCAGGTCGACCTCAAGACCGGTGCCGACGGCAAGGTCGATCTGACATGGCCCGGACCCGGCCTTTACTGGCTGAACGTCACGACGCCGCAGGCCGAACAGCCGGAGGGCGCCCCACCGGTCATCGCGCGCCGGGCCAGCTATGTCACGACGCTTGAGGTGCTGGCACCCTGACCGACCGGATCCTCATCCCCCGCGCCTTGACGCCCGCGGCTTTCGCCGGGCGCGACGCGGGGGCTGCGACCGGGTTTTTCTCGGGCGAGACGATGGGGACAAGCTGGTCGCTGCAGGCGGTCGCGCCGCCCGTGGCGACCCTGCACGGCGTGCAGGCGGCACTCGACCTCGTCGTTGCGCAGATGAGCCAGTGGGAGCGGGAATCCGACCTTGCGCGCTTCAACCGTGCCGCCCCGGGCACATGGTGCGAGATCCCGGCGGAATTCGCGCATGTCATCGGCGCCGCGCTCGACCTTTCGCGCGCCAGCGGCGGAGCCTTCGACCCCGGCCTCGGGCGTTTCACCGAAGCGTGGGGTTTTGGCAGTGCCGGTCGTGCCGCGCAGGTGCCGTGCGCCGGCCAGCCTCTCGCCGACCGCACGATCGAATTCGATCCGGCGACGCGGCGCATCCGGCGCGGCGCGGGCGCGGCGCTCGATTTGTCGGGCATTGCCAAAGGGTATGGCGTCGACCTTGCCGCCGAATGGCTGCTCGACATCGGCGTACGGCACTTCCTGCTCGAGGTCGGCGGCGAGCTGCGCGGCGAGGGGATACGTCCCGACGGCCAGCCATGGTGGGTCGATGTCGAGATGCCGCCGACATCGTCGATAGCTCCATGGCGGATCGCGCTGCACGATCTGTCCGCGGCGACATCGGGCAATTATCGCCGCGGCGTCACCGTCGACGATCGCTATTATTCGCACAGCTTCGACCCGCAGACTGGCCGGCCGATCGCCAACGCCGTGTCGTCGGTCACGGTGCTGCACCGCAGCTGCATGATGGCCGATGGCTGGGCGACCGCGCTCACTGTCCTCGGTCCGCAAGCGGGCATTGCGCTCGCCGACGAACAGCAATTGGCGGCGTGTGTGATCGCGGGCGACCGCGAATATGTCTCACACGCGTGGCGCGCGATGCAGGACTGATGCAGGACTAGCTGTCGGCCCAGCGGCGCAGCAGATTGTGATAGACGCCGGTCAGGCGCACGACCGTCGCATCGCCCTGACCCAGCGCTGTCGCGGCGGCCTGTACCCCCATATCGAGATCGAAGAGCAGGTTGCGCTGCCCCTGGTCGCGGACCATCGACTGGATCCAGAAAAAGCTCGCGACGCGCGTGCCCGCGGTCACCGGCTCGACGCGGTGGACCGTCGTCGCGGGGTAAAGGACCATATGGCCCGCGGGCAATTTGATCCCCGGTGCTTCGGAAAAACCTTCGACGACCAGTCCGCCGCCTTCATAGCTGTCCGGATCGGCGAGGAAGAGCGTCGCCGACAGGTCGCTTCGCATCCGGAACTCGCTGCCGCGGCGCATGCGGATCGCATTGTCGATATGGTCGCCGAAAGTGTCGCCGCCGGCATAACGATTGAAATAGGGCGGATAGATTTTGAGCGGCAGCGCGGCGGCGATGAACAGCGGGCTGCGGCCGAGCGCATCGAGTACGAAACGCCCCGCCTCGGCGGCCGCCTCGCCGAATTCGGGAAGCTGCTGGTTGCGCTTCGCCAGCGCCGCTTGCGGACCCGATGTCTCGTTGCCGTCGATCCAGTCGGCGGCGTCGAGGATCGAGCGGAGCTTGGCGACGCCATCGGCGTCGAGCACGTCGGGAATGATGCGGATCATGGTGCCGCTTTTAGGCTGAAAAAGGCGGGAACGGCAATCGCCGCGCCCGCCCTTTTGGATCAGAAGTTGTAGAAGAGGCTGAACACCGCCGAGCGCGAGTCCCCCGGGGTCGCCCAGCCGCCCGACACCGCGCCGCTCGTCGCGTTCACATTGTTGCGTACGCCGGTGTAATAATCCTCATTGGTGAAGTTGGTGACGTTGACCTGCGCCACCAACCCGTTTTTGAAATCGTACGACACGAACGCGCGGTGGATCAGATAGTCGTCGACCATGAATTGGGTACGTTGCGCGAGGTTGCGCTGGTTGGTCGCGAACTTGCCCTGATAGGTCAGGCCGTAACCGATCTGAAGCCCGAACGGGAAGACGTAGGTCGTGAACAGGCTACCCGAATGCTTCGGCGTCTGGATCAGTTGATCGCCCGCCTGTGGGTCGACGAGCGCGGCGCTGTTACCGCAACCGGTCGCACCCGGAGTGGTAAGGCAGAAGTCCGAAACGCTCTGCTTCACCTTGCTGTCGAGATAGGTGTAATTGGCGAAGATCGCCCATTCGGGGGTGACGTTGCCGGTTACGCCCAGCGTGGCACCATCGACGCGCGACCGGCCATCGAGGACCTGGAGCGAATTGGGCAGCGAGGGGTCGTTCGACGGCGTGCGGAAGTTGCTGCGCTCGTTGCGGAACAAGGCGGCGGTGAGCAGCAGCTTCTTGTCAGCCAGTTCGGCCTTGGCGCCGATTTCATAGGTCCGCGCCTTTTCGGGCGCGACCGCGCAAGGGTCCGCTGCGCCGGTCGCCGGGAGCGTCCCGCAACCAAGGCGCACTGTCGCCGACGAGGGCGTCTTGGCATTGCCGTAGGCGGCGTAGAGGCTGACATTCTCGATAGGGTGGAACACCGCGCCAAAGCGATAGGAGAAGAGATCCTCGTCGCTGATCTGGAGCGGCAACTGCAACGCGGTCAGCGGCGCGGTGCCGGGCGGATAGGTTGCAAGAGGGATGTTGCGGAATTCGGCGCGGTTCTTTTCGTAACGAACCCCCGCGTTCAGCTCGAACATCGTGCCGAGTTCAAGTGTATCGAACGCATAGACCGCGAGATTGCGGCTCTTGCCTTGCGAACGGGCGGTGACGGTAAAGTTGATCGGGCCGGTATAGATGGTGTCCGGATTGGACAGGTCGATCTGCGGCAGGACGATAGCCTGGCCGAGCGTATTGCGCGCTAGGCTAGCGGTGGTGATGCTGTAATCTTCCCAACTGATCGATCCGCCGACGACGAGGGTGTTGTGCGTGCCACCCTTGGAACCGCTTTCGACCGTCAGGTCGGTCTGGTTGTGGACCAGATTGTTTACCTGATCGCGGACCAGCCCGCGAGGGCCGTTGGGCTGGAAGAAGCCCGGCGCCACGGTAACCGCAAGCGGGTTGGCGCTGGTGCGATAGACGCCATTGGAATCGACCACGTTGGTCAGCGACAGCGTGCAGGCGAGACCCGTCGTCGAGTTCGGACCCGAACCGACAGGCTGCTGATTGTTCGCAAGACAGAATGTGCCCTGCGGCGCACTCGTCTGGCTGTACTGACCGACGCGCTGCCAGCGGGTGAGGTTGCGGATTGACACATTGTCGCTGACCGCATGGCGGAAGGTTGCGGTGAGGCGATCGACCTTTGTCTTCTGCTTGTCAAGATTCCGGATACCGAAATAGTCGCTATCGTCTACGCCCGGCAGCGGACCGTCGTTCAGCGTGCTCAGAAAATAGGGCACGCCATAAATCGGCGTGTTGTCATCGTCCTGGTGAATATAGGCGAGCGTCAGGCTGGTATCGCTGTCGACGCCGATCGTGATCGACGGCGCAACGCCCCAGCGCTTGAAAGATTCGACGTCGCGGCCCGGGACGTCATTCTCATGGTACATGGCGTTGACGCGGACCGCGATCAGATCGTTGAGGCGCCAGTTGCTGTCGACCGAGGCGCGATAATAATTGTCGGTGCCGACCGCCGCCTGCACCGTCGTCGCGTTGCGTGCGAAGGGGATCTTGCTGACGAGGTTGATCGTGCCGCCGACGCTGCCCGATCCGTTGAAGACCGAGTTCGCGCCGTTATAGACTTCGATTTGCTGCAGGTTGAACGGGTCGGTGCGGCTGTATTGCGCGCTGTCGCGGACGCCGTCGACCGTCAGGTCGTTGTTCGCCGAATAGCCGCGCAGGTTGATCGAATCGCCATAGCCGCCGCCGCCTTCGCCCGCGCCAAAGGTGATGCCGGGAATCGTCTGCAGCGCATCGCGAAGCGTCAGCAGGTTCTGCTGGCGCAGTTGTTCCTGCGAGACGACCGTGACGGTCTGCGGGGTGTCGACGATCGGCGCGGTCGACTTGGGCGATTCCACCTCGGTGGCGAGCGTGCCGGTGACGACGATGTCGCTGCGGCTGCCGGGCGCGTCCTGCGCCGCGTCGGCTTCGGCGGCGAGCGCCGGCGCGCTGATCAGGCTGCCCACGCAGGAGAGTGCGAGGAACGAGGCGGATGTCGATGGCTTCACGGTAAACCCCCTGTTTTATGATTGGTTCGGGGGCGCCGCTATTGCGAGTCTGTTGCAAAGTCAACTCTAATGAGAATCATTCGCGATATTGTCGCAACGTCGTCGCGATGTGCGCAACGATCGAGAAGTTGCACCTACCGCCGCTCAAGCCACCAGCTCTGCCGCCAGCCATATTGGCTACTGACATTTTCCCCGGCGGCATTGGTCGCAGGCTTGAAGCGGAAGCGGTCTTCGATCAGGCGGCACGTCGTCTGATCGAGCGAGGCATCGCCGCTCGACCGCGTCACGCGGCATCCGCTGGCGCGGCCGCTGGCCTCGATGGTGAAACGAACCTCGACCTCGCCGCCTGCCTTCGCGCGGCTCGCGTCGCGGGGATAGTCGCGGTCTCGAATCGCGCCGCTGCGCCAAACGGCCTTGGTGCCACCGCCGGTCCCGCTGCCCGTACCGCCCGCGCCGGTGCCATCGCCGCGGCCACCCGCGCCCGAGCCGGAGCCGGGGTTCGGCGTCGCGCCCGCCGATGCGTCGCTGCCCGCGCCCGGGCGCGGCGCGGCGGCGACCGGTGGAACAATCGGCGGCAGCTTCGCCTTGGGCGCGAAGACCGGTGCCGCCTTGGCGTGCTTGTTCGCCGCCGAGGCTTTGCCGCTGGCCTTTTCGCTCGGCGCTTTGGGCGGGACGACCTGTTCGCGCCGCGGCGGGGGAGCCGGAAGCGCGATTGCGGTGATCGCCTCGCTCGCCTTGCGGACGACCTCGAGATCGAGACCGCTGGCGAGGCCAAAGCCGACCGCAAGCACCGCGATCAGCGCCCCGCCTCCCGATATGGCGCGCTGTCGTCCCGAAACCTGCCCCGTATAGGCCATCGTGTCGCCTCTTATCGCGCGACGATGCGCGCTGGCGACCCGCTTAAAGGAATTCGTCTAGCGTGGACATGAACCGGTCGAACTGGTCGTGGTGTAGCCAGTGGCCGGCATTTTCGAACTCGATCACCTTGGCGGTGTTGAAATATTCGAGCCGGCCATCCTTCTCGGGGTTCGATGCCCAACTATTCGCGCCGTAAAGGAGCAGGGTGGGGCAGGTGATCGCGCCCCATAGCGCGGCAATGTCTGCCTGCGAGATATCGAAAGCGGGCCAGACGTTGAGATAATTGTCGAACTTCCAACTCCAAGTGCCATCTTCGTTCCGGCTGATGCCATTGATGGTGAGGTGACGCGCTTGGTGTTCAGTGAGATAGCTGTTCTCGCCCATCATGCGTGCCAGCGCGTCGTCGAGCGTCGCATAGCGGCGCGGGGTGCGCCCCGCCGCCTGGCGCTTGTCGTCGATCCATTTGCGGAAGCGTTCGGCGTAAGGCGTCTTGGTGCGTTCGGCGATGACCTTGGGCGATGGACCGAGGCCTTCGATCGCGACGAGCTTGCGCACATTGTCGGGATAGAGCCCGGTGTATCGCAGCGCGATATTGCCGCCCATCGAATGCGCGACGATCGACAGCGGCCCAAGGTCGAGTTGGTGGATCAACTGCGCGAGGTCATAGACAAAAGTGTCCATGGCGTAATTGCCATCGGGCGACCATGCGCTGTCGCCATGACCGCGCAGATCGGGGGCGATGATATGATAGCGATCGCGCAGTTTTTCGGCGACCCAATCCCAGTTGCGGCAATGGTCGCGGCCGCCATGGATGAGCAGCAGCGGCGGGGCACCGCGATTGCCCCAGTCGACATAATGCAGCTTCAGCCGCTGCGAGATGAAGCTGTTCGAGGTGGGGCCGGCACTTGCCATCGGATCATCCTTGCTGTCTGTTCCAGTTTCAAAAGGCGACTGGTTCCGATCCGTCAACCCCGGATCGCTTTCGCCGTCGAGCAAGGGAGAGAGGCATGACGACATTCCGCGATAATCTGCTGGCCGGCAAGACGGCCTTTGTTGCTGGCGGCACGAGCGGCATCAATCTGGGGATTGCCAAGCGTTTCGCTGAGCTGGGCGCCAAGGTTGCGGTGGCCGGTCGCGATCCCGAAAAGGCAGCGCGCGCGGCGGCAGGGATCGGGAAGGGCGCGCTCGGCCTGTCGGGCGATGTCCGCGACTATGCAGCGATCCGTGGCGTGATGGAGCAGGTGGCGAACGAGTTCGGACCGATGGACATTGTTATTTCTGGCGCAGCAGGCAACTTCCTTGCCCCGGCGCTTGGCATGTCGGCCAACGCGTTCCGTACTGTCGTCGATATTGATCTCAACGGCACCTTCAACGTGTTCCGTGGCTGCCACGACCTGCTCAACCGTCCCGGGGCGTCGCTGATCGCAATCACCGCGGGGCAGGCGATCAATGCGTCAGCCCTGCAAGCACACGCCTGCGCCGCCAAGGCGGGAATCAACCAGTTGATACGCGTGCTCGCGCTCGAATGGGGTCCCGAGGTGCGCGTGAACGGTATCTCGCCGGGGCCGATCGCCGACACCGAAGGGATGAAGCGCCTCGCACCAGATGCGGAAACGCGGCAGTCGCATTACGACCGGATCGCGATGAAACGCTGGGGCAAGGTCGAGGAGGTTGCCGAATCGGCGGTGTTCCTGTGCTCGCCCGCCGCTGGCTATATCACCGGCACGATCCTCGACTGCGACGGCGGCAGTCAGGTCGGCGACGCGTCGCGGGGCGACGTGGAGAAAGGAATGGCCTGAATGCAAAAAACGCGGCGTCGTTCAAACGAACTTGGCGGACTACACTGCGTAAATCAAAGGTGCTGCATCATCCTTCGATGGCCCAACATAACGCCCGTTGTCCGCATGGTGACGACAACGTCGGCAAGCGCTCGTCGCGCGTTGGGGAACAGTGAGGCTATCACGATCGAGGCGATAAAGCTGGCCGCATAACCACCCTCCAAATAACGAACCACAATGATAATCGGCACGTGGACTGCGTAGAGAGGAAAAGAAAGCTCGCCCGCCAAGCGCATAAGCGGAGCCCAGCGAGATTCTCCAATGCGAAGACCGCCAGCTATAATAGTCGGACACAAAACCAATATGAACAACACAGCGAGCATCCATGATGTCCGTCCGTTGGCCACCGCCATCGATGCGACGAAAAATAACGGCATTGCGATGAGCGTGAAAAGAGGAGGAATCTTGATCGGAGGTTCATCCTTCCATTTCCTCCACAAGATGATGCCAATGGTGTAGGCAAGCATCACGCGGGAAAGTCCGAAGATAAAGTCACCGTTCTTTGCGCCAGCCCCGAAGAAGGAATCATCCTCTCCCACCCCTGTTGCTGTTGCCGCAAGAAGGAACAGTAGGGAGACGACGGCTACCGCAGCAAGCGCTCGGATTTTCAGCCTGGCGAGAATGACGACGTGAAGCAGGTTAGCCAGAATCTCCATAAGGATCGACCACGCCGAAATGTTCAGTGGGTAGAAAAATAATCCGATGAACGTCGGGATGAGGAATATGTTCAGCATCACGATTGATGCTTCACTCGCAGGAAGGAGGATCCATGCGAGAGGCGCCGAGATCAGGGCACCAATCATCATCGTCGGCCAAAGCCGCTTGATCCGGCTTCTCAAGAAGGGACCTGCCGAAGGCATTCCGGTCCAACGCGATTCGTAAGTCTTGGCCATGACGTAGCCGCTGAGCATGAAGAAGAAATCGACAGCGTGGTAAGCCAGGCTGGCACTATGCCCGATCAGGTAGATTTGAAGATGGTATAGCAGCACGCATAGCGCGGCAATTCCACGCAAGCCGTCCAATCCGATAAGTCTCTGCTGCATTTTCCCCCTCTTTGAGGGATAGCCGCGTCAAGTTACCATGTTCCTAAAATTCCCCGATTGAGGCAGTGACGATCCTCGTCGCCCCGAGCGCAGCGTTTTCTGATCGCTCCATAGTCCGCTCTTCATGAAACTCGCCGGGCGCCGGCCAAGTTCGCATCCTATTTCGCTCGAAGCGAGACGATGCTGGGCCACAGCCGACTTGCCGCATATTCGGGCGACTTAGCCGATCAGAATGGAAAGAAAACCGAGCGATCTCGCATGAAAAAGCCCCGAAAACCAATGGGCTCTCGGGGCTTTTCAAATGGTGGGCGTGGCAAGGATTGAACTTGCGACCCCTGCGATGTCAACACAGTGCTCTACCACTGAGCTACACGCCCATCCCTTGGGGTGACGCGCCCCCTAAATGCCTCTGCACGACTTGGCAAGCCCTTCGCGTGCAGCGGCGTCGTTATTGTTGACTCGACCGGTCGCTGCGGCCGAACATATTGTCGACCTCGCGCACCAGATCTTTGAGGTGAAAGGGTTTCGACAGCAGTTTCGCCTGCGGAACATTTTCCTCGGCGCGCAGCGAAACCGCGGCAAAGCCGGTGATAAACATCACCTGCGTCTGCGGCGCGACCTTCGCCGTGTGCTGGGCGAGTTCGATCCCGTCCATTTCGGGCATGACGATATCCGACAGCAAAAGGTCGAAGGTTCCCGAATCGATAAAGGGGACGGCGGCGGTGCCGCGATCGACTGCGGTGACGTGATAGCCGGCGCTGGTCAGCGCCCGCGCCAGATACTCGCGCATCACGTCATCATCTTCCGCGAGCAAAATACGAATCATGCTGAAATCTGTTCCCTGGTCGGTCGGTACGGCCGGTTCCGTTCGGCTGCACCCTCTTCGAAACTCTGCATAGCGTCAGAGATTTAACAAATTGACGCGCGCCGCTGGATTCGTCCCGCTTTTTTTGCCACCCATCGCTTATGTCGTCCCGCACCATCCTGCCCGCCGCTATCGCTGTCAACCGGTCCGCGGTGAGTGGTCCGGTCGTCGTTTCGGTGCCGCACGCCGGACGCATCTATCCGCCCGAAATATTGGCCGCGGCGCGGGTTGACCGGCTAAACCTCGAACGACTCGAAGACAGTTGGTGCGATCTGATCGCGGCGGGAGCCGCCGCGGCGGGCGCGACGGTCGTTCACGCGTTGTGGGCGAGGGCGGTCGCCGATCTCAATCGCGGTGAAGGGCAGATGGCGCCTGGCGAGGTAGCGGTGCCGTTGCGGGCGCAATTTTCGGCGCCGGGTCGCAAGGAACGGGCAGGACTGGGCGTCGTGCCGACGCGCCTCGCCGATTGCGGTCCCCTGTGGAAGCGTCCGATCGACGGGGCGGGCCTGGAGTGGCGCCTCGAATCCTTCCATCGACCCTACCACTCGGTCCTCGCCGATGCGTTGACCGCGGCGCATCGTCGATTCGGCCATGCGATTCTGATCGATCTTCATTCGATGCCGTCGATTCCAGCGGGCCAACCGGGGCACGGCGCGCGAATCATCGTCGGTGATCGCTTTGGTGAAACCGCGGGCGATTGGCTGATCGACCGGGCGATGGCCTCTTCGGTTCGCTTGGGTGAAGTCGTGACGCGCAATCAGCCCTACGCCGGGGGGCACATCATCCGTACGCATGGCAGGCCAGGCGATGGCATCCATGCCGTTCAGATAGAAATCGACCGCTGCCTCTATCTAACGCCCGAACGATCGCCGGATTCGGCGCGCGTCGCGCGGCTCGCGCGCTGGTTCTCGGAACTTGTCAGCGATTTAGGGCAGATGCGGCCCGAAGCCGAAATATTCCCGCAGGCCGCTGAATAAAAAACCACCTCGTACCGAAGTACGAGGTGGCCAGGGTCCAGGGAGGACGCGTCCGCGTCAGTGAAGACGGGACACTCGCCGCGATGGAAAGGGGGAAAACCACGGCGGCGTAGAATAGATTTAGGATGTTGTGCGCCGACTTACAAGAAGCGACGGTGCAGAATCTGCAATATGCAGGAAATTGGTCGGGGAGAGAGGATTCGAACCTCCGGCCCCTGCCTCCCGAAGACAGTGCTCTACCAGGCTGAGCTACTCCCCGACCGATCTGCGCGCCGACCGGGGTCGCCGCGAAGGCAGGGC
>Ga0209676_1001164_pt1 | contig 28525 bp, 26 predicted proteins | sample AraplaCvi_mLB_r2_FD_184282 | JGI IMG/M metagenome (GOLD analysis project Ga0209676, IMG submission 184282) | Arabidopsis root microbial communities from North Carolina, USA - plate scrape MF_Cvi_mLB_r2 (SPAdes) (version 2) | ecosystem: Host-associated > Plants > Roots > Endosphere | place: USA... | reverse complement strand
GTGCAGTATGAATCTTTGTTTTTCCGCCGTCTAGTTTTTCTTTTAGAGCGTCACATTTTGAAACAGTTCTACTTGCGATACAAATCTCCTCAAATACGTCCGAATTTTGAACACACTTGTGTACCACAACACTGGCTACTCCGCCAGCTCCTATAATCAATGCTTTACCCAATTGTCTACCCCCAAGTTCAAATAAGTATTGTCAAACAAGCTGATTATACAGAAAATTGAATTACTACTCAATCATTCTTTTTAAATTTTCTACAAAATTTTTTATTTTTCAACAATAATAAGTCGTATTCATAAGGAAATACCACAAAAAAACAAGCTTTTCATGAAAAAAATCCCTAAACTACTAATGTAGAGAAGGGGAAAATTTGTTCAACAGGCGTTTTAAAAAATAGGATCATAAAATTTAAAATCACCCGACTTATTTAGAAAAACGATTCGAGATTTGTTGTTTTTCATCCCCCCATAAATAAAAAAAGATTAGTAGTGATGTGCTCAAGAACCCCATTACAAGGGCATATGTGCTGAGGGCCACATCCACTTGACTTTGTATAGCATAAATGAAAATAACTCCTAGTGTTAACAAATTTCCGATAATAAGAGATACAAAATGAGATCGTCTATTCAAAGTAAGCCCTCCTATTTACAGTTTACATGCCCTCAAAAATGAAAACACGCTTCAATTATCTCATAATTCAGAACTTTATCCAATGTTTTTTCATTTATCGTAATTAAAACACAAATCAACGCTCGTTATGTGATGAACCACAATATAATAATAGATTCTGAATTAGTTATAAATTGATGGAATTATAGAAAAATTATTGCTATTTAGTTTGTTTTAGATTTAAAGATGGTAAAATACTAATAAGATTTTTCTTTTGTGAAGGTGAGGATTTATATAGTGATCAATCAATTTGATGAGCAAGTTCAACAGATTAATGAATTTTTTATAAATGGTCATGTGAAAGAAAGCTATCAATTAGCCAAATCACTTTTAGCTAATAGTGCGTTTTCAGAACATGTATCATGTTCAACTATTCAACAGCATGTCGCCTTGTTGGAAGCGAATGGATATGCAAATATGCCTATTCCTACTGCTGAAAAAATGAAGCAAAGTGTTGAACGAACAGATGGCTCTTATCCAGAGCGTGATGTACTCACTGCATACATAAGAAGTGAGGATGAAAAGCAATTTGGTAAAGTAGTAGATGAATTGTTGGCTGGATCGGCCGAGGTACAAGCGAATGCATACTATACAATGGCCGAATATTTTGCTCTTGCTAAGGAGCATAACAAAGCACTTGTGCAATATGCGGAAGCGATAAAACTCCAACCAAATAAAGCACTTTACTGGGGAGCTTTCGCACAGTTTTTGAGCCGTAATGAAGGCAGTCCGTACTTGGCGCTACGTCTTATTGAAGAGGCAATTCAACTAGATAGTATGAACCCTCGCTGGTACTATATTCAAGGGAATATTTTTTTACAGCTTGTCGCAGCTACAAGAAATTTAAGCTATTTACCTGCTCTAGAAGAAGCTTGGGAAAAGGCTAAGAAACGTTGCTCAAATAAACAGATTTCATTAAAAGTGGACATTGCGAAATCGAATGACGTGCTGTCACAATGGAAAAAACAAATGCTATAAGAGGGATGAGAAGAGAAGTTGTCCTAAAAGTTGCATGCTTAAAAAATAGATTTATTGAAGTAAAGGTACAATTCAAGCCTGTTAGGTGGATTTACTGTAACGGGTGGGGAAATGATTATTAAATATCAATAGAAATAGCGTAATTAGATAATAAACAAGGTAGAGATTGATCATGAAACCTTTGCCTTGTTTATTATTATTTAATTGAATCATATCAAATATGTCTACTGATGAAAATTCAGCTCTTTGTTCAGCAGTATTTTGGTAAAGCTGATGGCAGTTCCAGAAGAATTGGATTATACAATTCAAGGTCAGCTAAACCCTAAAAATGTCTATGTTCTTACGGATGTAACCTGTGGAAGTTCGGGTGATACATTTTTACAGAATGTTAAGAAATCACCAAAAGTTACCGTAGTTGGACGCCCTACAATGGAATTATGGACTTCTTTAATGTCGTAACTGTAGATTATGACGATTACGAATTTGTTTATAGCATTTCTAAAATGCATGAAAAATATCATTACAATGATACAGGCGTAAAGCCACATTCTGTATACCTTGGACATCACAACATTTACATGAAGATATTGATCTCAATTATGTTTTACGTTTATGTCATCAAAATCAAGAAAAATCACTTTAAGGAGATTGCGATATGTGTTACACAATAAAAAGAATTTATCCACCCGAATTAAAGGAGGTTGCCCATTTTATTGCACAGCTAAATATCGAAGAACAACATAACATTGGGTATTGTGGTCAAAATGAACAAGAACTATTGAGTACATTACAGGAAGATTTTATCGATGGTGAATTTACATCGATTGTAGCTGCTTACGATAATGAACATATGCAAGCACTTATTGGATTAGATATAGACGGCGATTCAACTGAAGTGTGGGGACCATTTTCTATAAATGAAGATGTAACGATCCAAGAGAAATTACTTTGCACATTGCAGCAGATATATCCACAAATTTCGAACTTTTATTTCTTCATTAATGAGCTGAATACACGACAGTTAGCATTTCTGGGGCAAATAAACGCCAATAAAACAGGTGAGCATTTATTACTTGGAGTTTCGAAAGATTCTTTTGAAAATGTAGTTGCTATTACTAGTCGTTATTATAAAACATCTGACTATGAGCAATTTAAAAAGATTCATTCAAATGCATTTTTAAAAACGTATTACGATGCAGATACAATTTTAAATAGAGTTCAATTAAATAAAGAAAATGTTTTAAGAATTATGGAAATGGATGGGGTCGTTCAAGGATATGCTTATTTTGAGATGGACTTAACGGCAAAAGAAGCCCATTTAGAATATATAGCTATCAATCCTGAATACAGAGGCAACGGAATAGGCACCAAGCTACTAAAAGAAGTTTTAACAGAAATGTTTCGATTTGATGAAATCACTCAAATAACACTAAATGTAAATAATCAAAATGATCAGGCAAATCAAGTTTATTTTAAAGCTGGATTTAAAAAGAAAGCGACTTTATGGAGTTATTGTTTAAAGAAATAAAGTGAATTTTTAAAGTCTAAGTCGAAATTAATAGTAGCATAAGATTTTCGAGCTTTGAGCAAGTTTTAAAACTTTTCCCTGACTTTGTTACGTTGGAGATAGTTGGATTTGGAAGATTCGTTTCAAAAAGAACCCCATAGAACATTGTCACGACAACGTTCTATGGGGGTTCTATAATAGGACAAATTCAATGGAACAGTGATTTAGCCACAAAATATCAAGTTCCAGGAAATGTCTCCGGAGCACTCTGGGGTCAAGGACTTTAATCTTAAAAGATCTGTTCCTAACTGATGGCCATTGCGTTATTTGAATACGGGCTTACTAATGAACTTCCATGTTATCTATTGTAAGTAGTTAATCATACATATGCCAATAGTAAAAAAACAATCAAATCGATGCCGAAAGTTATAGGTAAACTCAAATGAAATCAATATAACACTTTTATATAAATTGGATATTCAAACTAAATAGTTGAAAGGGTTGGTGTAAATGTGTTGGTAAATATATCGCTAAGAAATTGGCAAAGATATACTTAATTTTATTTTAGGCAAGGATATACTTAAAAAGTAATTACGTTATCAAATTTGTGCCGTAAAGTATAAAATTTGTATTTGGAAATTTAAGGTTTATCGAGAAAAATGGTTGAATTTGAATGGGATCAAATAATTTGAGAAGATACCGATTCATCCCTTATATGAATTTACTGTTTACTTTACTGAACGTTTATTCCTATTAGAAAACCGTTCGTTTTATAAACCTATATTTGAATAACATCAAAAGCAAGGAGGCAAGGCGGTGGAGTCTGGAAAAAGAATCCCTTGTAGAAAGTAATCCTCATGCAATAGATTTTATTATTTCTTAAAGCATAAAAAAAGCGTAAAAGCTTATGCCCTTACACCCTTACGCTTTTTGTATGAATAATTATTTACTTTCTTCTGTTGATGTATCTGCATCTTCAGACGTTGTATCTGATTCAGTTGGTGTTTTAGTAGCAGCTAAAAACTTATCAAATGCTGTTTTTATATCTTTATCTTTAATCTTGATATCAGCATCTTTCATCATTTTCGATATTTTTGTTAATATCTTTGAAGTATCCGCTTTTGCTAGCTTTAATTGCTTTTCAATCTCGGCTTTTTTATCTTCGTATGATTCTTTGATCTCACGCTTGTCCGTCACTTCGATGATATGATAGCCAAAGCTAGATTGAATTGGATCGCTGATAACATTTTTCTCCAATGCGAAAGCACCTTTTAAAAACTGTTGATCCATTTTAGTTGCTTTATTAAACCAACCTAAATCCCCACCAGTTGTTTGTGCTGATTGTTCAATAGAATACTTTTTTGCAACTTCTACAAAAACTTTTCCAGATTCAAGTTCCGCTTTCACCTTTTTAGCAGTCTCTTCATCTTTTACTACTATATGACGAGCTTGGATTTCATTTTTGATATTTTCGAATTCAGCTTTAATTTCATCTTCTGTTACTTCCACATCTTCAATTAATGCCTTTTCTTGCATCAAATTAAGTTCTAGGTTTTTTTTGTACGAAGATTCTGTATAACCTCGTTGTGCAATGAAGGTTTCGAAGTTATCGCCAAATTGCTTTTTGTCAGCTTCTAATTGAGCGTTTACTTCATCTTCGGTCACTTTATATTTCGCTGATAGTACTTTTTTAATCATTAGAAGTTGAAATGCTTGATCTCCCATAGATGCTTTCATTTCCTCATATAAATCATTTTGAGTGATATCACCAACTTTAGAAGTAGCGATTACTTCGTCATTAGTTGCTGAATCATTACTACAAGCGCCTAATGCAAGAACTGATGCTGCAAGTGTGAATGTTAATACTGTTTTTTTCATGGAATTCACTCCTAACTTCTTGTTGTTGCAGTTGTATAACAAAAACCTAGCTAATTATACTTCAGGACAACCATTTAAAATTACCAAAAATTATACGATTTTACATCCGAAAAGGTTTCTTATAAAAGATATTTTAAGGTTATTTTAAGATTACAGGGTTAGGGAAAGTTCAAAAGTTTAATAGCAGAGGAATCTTAATGGATGAGAATTCTAAGACTGGATGGCAACACATTGAGAAAAAGGCATGTGTCAGGAACTGCTGCTACAAAAGGAACAACACTATTTTCATCGCTAATTATTCCAGTGAAGTGAATCCTACAATTAACTTCGAGACAGATACAATATGTTTCTAGAGATCTCGTCTGTTTATTGACATAATGGGGATTTTATTTTGTTCGATGCCTACAATTGATTAAAATTGTAGGCATTTATTTATTTGATTTTCTACATAATGAACTGACTTGTTGTCTATTGTAAATCGTTAATCATACATATGCCAAAAGTAAAAAAATTGATCAAAATTTTGCCAAGAGTTATAGGTAAATTCAATTGAAATCAATATAACAATTTTAAATACATTGGGTATTAAAACCAAGTAGCTTGAGAGGGTTGGTATTACTGTGTTGGCAAATATACCGTTAAGAAATTGGCGAAGATATACTTAAAATCACAAAATTTTATATAATTCCAGTCTACTTGTAATCGTTTATTAGTCCTTCATCCATTATAACTTCTACCATATTTGAAGACCCCATCTTAAGTTTAGGTCTACGCTTTGAGCTCGGTGTACTATAAAGCTCCACAAAAATTACTTAAAAGCATCAAAAAAATGAATAGCAATTGGAATAGGTTTCCCTAAAACATCATACAAATAATTAATAAAAAAATAGTATGGAAATGAATAAATATTAGCATAATGTTCTATTTATGTATTTTTATGCTATAATACAACTATAAACGGACGTATGAAACATATTCTATTGCATGAAAGAAGTGTTTATTTGAGTTTATATGTAGCGTATGTGTTGGTAGGACTTGCGATCGCCATGCCTGTTGGGGCCATTACTGTAGAAATGACAAAGCAAGGACTAAAAAATGGATTTATGCATGGTTGGGCTGTCGGACTTGGCGGTATGACAATTGATATTGTATTGGTTTTTGCATTGTATATGGGACTAGCTTCCATTTTAGCAATGCCTATCATTCAAATCCCTATGTGGATAATTGGAGCTGGATTTTTATTCCTTTTAGGACTAGATTCTATTAAAAATGCTGATCATGATATTACGCTTGCAGGAGAGAAAGTGACAAAATCATTTTTTACTTCTTATTGTAATGGTTTACTAGTTGCAATTTCACCTGGAAATCTAGTATTCTGGGTTAATGTTTTTGGTGTTGTACTAGCCAAATCATATGGGCAAGGGGAGTCATCGAACTTTCTAGTGATTGCTGCAGGTGTTCTGAGTGGCATATTGTTACATGATATAAGCTTGATGGCCATTGTTTCGGTTACCCGAAAAGCGATGAGTCGTAAAGTCATTAAGTCGCTTACAATGGTAGCGGGCGTACTACTAATTGGATTTGCTGGATATTTTATTTATGAATTTATACAAGCTATTAAGAGCTATATATGAGAAAGGTGCGATCCCTAAAGATCGCGCTTTTTCATATTTCTCGTATAAACGGACAGTAATGAAGAAGACCCCACTGAGTATAGTCTCACTATGCCGGAATCTCGGTTTTTTCATGGATACAAGCTAAAATTTCTTCTGCTACTTGATGTGCTAAAGAAAGTTCAGAAGTGAATCCTACACATGAACAATTCATTTCCCCTAAAATATAGCAATCTTCTCCAGCTTCATTTGTATCAAGCATGAAATCGGCCGTCCATATGAGTGGTAATTCATAATAACCCAGTAAACTAGTTACGAGTGGTAGTTGCGTTAAAAAGTTTTGGACGAGCTCTTCCCAGTCATCTGGTGCGTCATAGCGATATTGTGCACCAGAGAATAATGTTGCACTAAATGCGTCCTCGGAATCCACTGGTTTTTTATGTATTACGTGAATGGGTTTATCACGTAACATAAATAAGCGAATTTCGCCTTCAGTAATACGAGGAAGGAATGGCATATCAATTAGCATGCCATTCGGACCTGTAATATATTGCTCACAGAACGTCATGAAATCGCTAAGCTTCCAATATTCCACATGATTATCTTTCGCCTCTGTACATTTAATCTCCGCATCAAGTGGCACTTCGGTAATTCCTTCAACAAGGGGTTCAACCAACTTAACTCGCCATATACCTTCGCCCGTTGAGCCACGATTTTGTTTTAGGACGCGTTCAGTCATAGCAAGGGAGGTAGGGAATTGAGCTTTAAATGCTTCTGATGTATAGTAAGCGAATGTATCATCAGGTACTAAATTTGTAGAGGACAGCTTTGACAATACATCTTTAGATCCATAGCCAATCATCGCATCTGGGTGTGGCATACCGATGACACCCGCATTGCATAGCTCACGCAACATATCAAAATACTCTTGTTCATGCTGTAAGTTTCCTGGATTAATACGTGAGACATAAGCAATACCTTGCTCTTTGACATAATTAAAAATTTCTTCTTTTTTCGTAACATCAAAAAAGATAACCTCTGCATTCTGTCCACGTTGTTTTAGCGCACTCACCATCGGCATTGTATCCGTTCGATAGCCGTCAAGTCCCTTATCTGTGCCGCCACGAACCTCGAAAAAAATAACCTTTTTATCCATAAAAATACCCCCCTTTTTTAATGATTGAAGATATTTTCAGTATAATGTACAGAAGAGGAGGGAAGATGTATTAAATATGTAAATTTTATGTAATTATTCATAGTTTATCGGGTCGGTTATAAGTGTTTATGACTAATAACTTTAGATTTTTCTTATTTTAGTTAAGTCTTCCTATGATTGTTTTCTCTGAAAAACTGTAAGATATAAAATCATGCAGAGAATAAGGATTGTCCCAATAAATTGAAAACCTCCAAAGGTAATTTTAAGCCAAAGTACACTTGTTATAACAGCTGTTAGGGGTTCTAGACTGCCAAGTAAACTAGTCTCTTTAGGCGATAAATAATTCAAACTAGCAATATAAAACCAAAATGCTAGCATTGTCCCAAATATAACGATAAACAAAAAATAAGCGATAGTCGACAATGCCCAGTTTGACACGTCAATTTGCCATGGCTGATGGAAGAGGCTCATTACAATCCCGCCAATAAGCATTGACCAGCCTACAACTAATAATGAATGAAATTGCTGTAAAAGTGGGACTGCATATAACGTATAAAAAGCCGCCGAAAGACCAGATAAAATCCCCCAAAACACGGCCATCGCTGGTACAGAAAGTGTAGACAACGAGCCATTTGTTAGTAATAAAAAAGTACCAACAAGTGTAAAAGTTACAGCGATTCCATCCTGCCTTGTCAATTGACTGTGCTTCGTTATTAAATAATAGGCCATAATAAAAAGTGGTGCTAAATATTGCAATAAAGTCGCAACAGCCGAGTTACCTATAGCAATTGACATCATATAAGTATATTGAACAGCCAGCATTCCTAACAAACTAAATAAAATTTGTCTAAAAGCATTTTGCTTTGTACGCCACATTACAAAAATAGACTCTTTGCGATGTGTAAGTTTATAGGCAGTAATAAGCAATAGGCCAGCTACAAGAAGACGACTGGAAACGAGCCAGCCAACCTCTATATTCTCCTGCTGAAAAAGCTTTTGAGCGACGGTACCACCAATACCCCAAAAACTTGCTCCTAGAATGACAAGCATAAAACCAAGCGTACGATTTTTCTGTGCTGATTGATTCAACTTAAAACATCTCCTAAACTATCAATATAAAGAAATTATAAAGAATGTTTGACATAAAAAATATCGATTTAAATGGTTGATAATATCAATATATTGAGGTGAGCTAAGTAGTGGTGTTAACACATATTAAAATTGCGAAGGATTTACAAGAACTTACGTTACATGGGACGAAGGAATTTCCAGTTGCACTATATGAGACGGTTTTGCGATTAGATAGTTTAGATTTTTTACCGTTACATTGGCATAAGGAAATTCAATTTGTCTATGTGAAAAGTGGTCGTGTGGAATATCGTGTAGGAGCGGATGTTTTTGTACTTGAGGCGGGGGCGGGACTATTTGTCAATGCATCAGGCTTACATGAAGCAAAGCCTTTTCAAGTAGAACAGGCTACAATCTTGTGTATTAACGTGGACCCGTTGCTATTAGGCGGACATAAGGATAGTATTTTTGCCACTAAATATGTACTACCTTATATAACGAACAATAGATTGCCTTATGTAAAGCTTTCTGGCCAATTGGCGCAAAAAGTAGACATCGTGGCCAAATTACTACAAGAACAAGCCGTTTTTTATGAGCTAAAGGTATGGAGAGAGCTATTAGTCATTTGGGAAACTATTTTGTCACAATCAATGCTAACAGAAGAAATACTGGATCCAGCAATTATTGTCCAGCATGAACGAGCGAAAGTTATGCTTGATTATTTACATACTCATTATCAGGAAAAGATATCTTTAGAAAGTTTAGCTTCACATGTTTTTTTAAGTCGTGCAGAATGTAGTCGCTTTTTCAAAAAAATGGTCGGAATGACACCATTCACATATTTACTACACTATCGTCTTCGTAAAAGTTTGGAGCTATTACGTGATAGTGAGCAATCCATAACTACAATTGCTACAACTACAGGCTTCAGTACAGTAAGTTACTATATTGAAAAATTTAAAAAATATACAGGACACTCCCCATATGTTTATCGTAAACAGTTTTTTGAAAAAGGATAGTATAGCATAATTGCTCAAAGCAAGAGGATATCCGCGGAAGAGACCTGCGAAATAGGAGCGAAATTCCGCGCTTGCAATTAATCGCTCCATTTAGAAATGATTGGAATAGACTGCGCTGTATACGGTTGGGCGTATTGACAATAAAAACCATGTGTAATAAAGTAAAGTTAATAGTAAAGATACCTTTACTATTAACTTCGCTTAAAGGAATGAATGAGTTATGGCAAATGATGAAGAACTTATCTATAGGCTTGTGGAAGAAATAAATGAAGCTATTTATTCGATGGATAGTCATTTCATAAAGCTACACCAAAATTTAATAAGTGATGAATTATCCCCTAAGCAAATAATTCTTTTAGATTTTATTAAAAAAAATAGTCAAGTGACGATTGGACAGATTGCAAGTTATATGAATATAACGTCTAGTGCTGTGGGACAGCTGGTTAGTAAACTTGAAGAGCGGCATTATGTATCTCGGAGCATTAATCCTGAAAACCGACGTGAAATATTTGTAAGTCTCGATACATCAGGCATTAAGTATTTTGAAAGAGAGGAAGAAATAAAACGATTTATTATTTCGAGATACTATTCAAAGCTTGAGTTAAGTGAGATTGTGCAATTAAAAGAGGTTGTTCAAAAGCTTAATCAAATTGTATTAAAGGAAGGAATTATACATGAAATAAATGATATTTTGAAAAAGGGAGAGATTTGACATGGTTGCATTAAAGAAAAAGCAAAATCTATGGCTAGCATTTTTGTTAGTCTTACTTGCTAGTAATTACACGCTTTATAACACTGGTTTTGGTTTATCGATTTTACCTTCTGAAACAAATGGAGTTGTTATTGGCTCATTACTTGATTTTGTTCTTGTTATGCCTGTTTTATTTCTGCTGTATAAAGGAAAATTTTCAATAAAACAAGCGATTATTTTAGCAGCGGCAGGTTGTATTGCAGCTCGTTTTATTATACCAATAGAACATCTGCAACCATTTGTTGCAGTGACTTGGACTGGGTTTGCGATTGAAGGTACGCTTATATTATTTGAAATTTTACTAGTTGCAACGCTTGTTCGTTATATGCCGAGAATTTTAGCGGATGTACGATCAACTACTTTACCCGATTTGTTTTCATTTCCAAAAGCAGTTGAAAAACATGCACCGAAGCATCCTATTATTCAAGTGTTTTGCGCAGATTTTGTAGTATTTTACTACGCTTTTGCAAGTTGGAAGAGAAAAGAGCGACCTGGGTTAACCTTGCATAGAAATTCGAGTTATATTGCCTTTATCATTATGCTAATCCATGGAATAGCCATTGAAACAATAGGGATTCATTGGTGGCTTCATGAGAAATCACTTGTTCTTTCTATTCTATTGCTTATTTTAAATATATACTCTGTCCTCTTTTTTATCGCGGATATGCAGGCTATTCGTTTAAATCCTGTTCATGTAACATCTGATAAAGTGTATTTGTCATTAGGGTTGATGAAACGAGCAGAAATTCGCTTCGATCAGATTGAAGAGCTTGTTGAGGATAAGGAACAGTTGGAAGGAAAGTTAGCTAAAGATACAATTGATTTTATAGCGCGTGATTTTGAAGCGGTATATCCACAGTTTATATTAAAAATGAAGGAGCCTGTGGAAGTGACTTTTATGTTGGGGCTTAAAAAACGTTATAACAAAGTAGCGATTAAAGCCGACCAAGCACAGGAATTTAGAAAAATGCTTCTACAAGGAATGGAAGATAATAGATAATGAACAACAGGTGCTAGCAAACTAAGCTGGCACCTGTTTATAATCAAAAAAATGGACATCAAGATAACGCTTTAAGAAAAATACTTATCAATTTCAAGTAAATAAAAATTTATCCTACAATCATATACTAATTGTGTTCGTTAGTTTGATATTTAATATACCTTAGTTTTGGTTCCAATCTCTTTTTAACAATGAAAAGGAATAATGGTCATAATATTTTCCCTTAAATAAATGCTTATCTCTATATATTCCTTCATTTACAAATCCTAATTTTTCCAACAATTTCATAGAGTTCATATTATCTAAAGCAACATAAGCATTAACTCTATTCAATTTCATATGATTAAAGCCACTATCAATTGCACTAGCTAAAGCCTCTTTCATATATCCCTGTCCCCAATATTCATGCCATAAATCATAGCCTATTTCTGCAATATTGTTCATTCTGTCCCAATTATCATATCCACAGGTTCCAATTGGTTCTTGGTTATCACCTTTTTTGACTAATACCCAACGATTATGTCCCTTTTCTTCTGGATCTTTATTCCATTCAACAAACTCTATTGCATCATTTCTACTTATAAATAATTCTTCATCATATAAAAATTCGCATACTTTTTCATCACTAAAAAGCCTATAAATAAAATCGACATCCTCAATATTTACATTTCGCAATAACAACCTATCTGTTTCTATATTCGGAAATTTTTTATGTTCAATCATTTTAACGACTCCTAATCATTTATTAAATTTATCCTCCCCAGATAACTGAATAAGATTTTCATTCCTCTTGTAAGATTGCATAATAAAACTCATCCCACCATTCGTTTCCATGTGGTATAAACCTTTTAACGTTTTGAGCCTTAAATTACAAGACTAATAATAAAAATAATAAGGATACATAATAACGGAAGATCTACAAATCCCTTAAGTAATCGCCTGCTAGCTGCATGAATTTGTTCATTGGATACTTGAAAGATTGACCAAATTTTGTGCTCTAAAATTTGCTGGATTACCGATTGCATCATTGACCTTAAAGTGAAATAAAGAATTCCAAGCATAATCATTTTCGCCCATGCTGGCACAATAATGATGAGCCCAATACCACTCAATAAAAAACGAAGATAGCCAAAGAGATATTGTTTTTGGCGAAGCATCGTTTTGCATACTAATTCCTCTATTAAATAATCGGAACGTCGAAACATTCGCTTAGAATTTTTCCATAGTAGGCGAGGCTTTTTTAATTTCGGTACAAGTTGACTTCGAAGCTCAGGAGCAATTTGGAATAAAAGACTTTGCCATTTATAAAATGCTACTTGATCGAGCTCCACTTGTTGATCAAAAAACTTAGTGCTATAGACATAATGTTTATTATAATAGCTAATGCAATAAGCAAGAAGAATTAGATAAATAAGTGAAGTAATAATAGGTACATACAAAAAGCAAACTGTACCGAGAATGCACATAAACATGTTGCTTACTAGTTGCTGCCATTTACGAAGCTTTAATTGGAAAAGTAACTTCATAAAATTAGTCGTAAATAGTAGCAGTAGTAAAGAAAGCAATTCCAATATTGTTATATGATGAACGATTATAAAGACGGGTGATAATAAAGCAAGGCCAGTACCTAGTAAAATTAGGTGTTTACTTAACGTCCAATAAAGGCCAGCTCGTTTTAAGCGTATCATTTGTTTTCGGTTTTGGATTAAAAAAAGACGATCGGCTCGCTGCAAATATGTACGAATAGTTCCAATACGTGTAATAATAAATAACAGTACGATAAACAAAACTAGCGGCATATGTACGATCCAAGATGTACTTATATTTAAAATAAAGTCTTTATAAAGGAAAAAGCCAATGACGAGAGCAGGCACAACAACATATAAGGCGACTGTCCAATCGATAACGCTTGCCAGTATCTTAACATTTTGGGAGCGCTCTAATTTTCTTCGGTGCTGCAATATTTTAGTCATGGCGATTTTCCTCAAGCAGTGTGTCGAAAATATCAAGAAGAGACGCTTCGTTCTGTTTCACCGCTAAACGTAGCGATGCGAGTGTACCTTGCTGTAAAATTCGCCCATGATCAATCAAGATGAAACGATCACATATTTTCTCTGCTGTATCGAGTGCATGTGTACTCATTAAAATGGCGGCACCTTGGGCTTTTAATTCTTCTAAAATCGTTAAGAGCTTCCGCATTGCCTGTGGATCTAAACCCATAAATGGTTCATCTAAAATATAGGTAGAATGCTTATCAAGAAAAGCTAAAATAAGCATCACTTTTTGCTGCATACCTTTGGAAAAAGTTGTTGGATAATCGTGTAGCTTATGGTCCAGTTGGAAAATTTTCAGTAATTCATTCGCACGATTTGTTAAAGAATTCTCCTTACCACCTACACGCATATAAAAATCAATATGCTCCCACAATGTAAAATACTCATACAAAATAGGTCTTTCTGGTACGTAGCCATACGTTCCTATAGTCACATGACCATCCACTATTGGTAGTACACCCATCATTGCTTGTAATGTTGTACTTTTTCCTGCCCCATTGGAACCGATTAATCCAACGAGCTCACCACTATTTACTTGAAATTGAATGTTTGAAATAACGACTTCTTTTTCTAAATAGCCGCCTTTATGTATGTTAATTTCTATTGTCTTTCACTTCCTCTCTTTGTTTATTTACGAACAGGAGAGGAAAATGTTTCAAGTTTTGACCTATTATTTTTTGGAAAAATAACATATGAGATGCTAGTTGCGGCATCAATCCCAAGTACAATTCGCCCCTATTTCATTATTTGAAATAGGGGCGAGGTATCAGAATTTGAACCACGAAAAGAGACATGGCATACAATAATCCAGCACCAATTATAAAGGCGCCATAAGCATTTTCATTTCATGCTTACCTTTTTTTACTCCAGTTAATGGCTCATTTTTTTGACCAGATTTTAAAAACCATTTTTGGAATTTTTCATCGGCCCATGTAATCATTGTTTTACCAAAAGCTATAGAGACACCAATATAAATCACCGCTATTCCGTGAGATGTAGACGCAGGAGTACCAGCTTTTAAATCCATACAGTAAGGATGACAAGTAACAAATCAATAACAGGTGTTAGTGCAAAAAAGAAAATGCTCAGTTTCGGTATTTTAAAAACATATCTGCAAATAAGCCCAATAATAATAACAATCCAAAAGGCAATTTCCGCAGTAATAATCCATGCAATCATTAAAAACCTTCAAACGTATTCAACATATGTCTGTTGAAAAACGCCACACATTATTAATTATTACAAGTTTATTAAAATAGATTTATGCCAAAAATAGTGAATGCTGGGGAAAGAAAGGTGACTATTGCAAGTGGAGACCATTTAAATGCATTTTTCGATGGTCTTTAGCTTCATGTCGTAATGGGCTTAGTACCGATGGATAAGGGGAAAATCCTAGAAAAGGAATTTGAGCAAATTATGAAAGAATAGTCCCTTGCAATTGCTCACCTACTTAATCTAGGTGGGCAATTGCATTTATAACGTCCTCACTCACTGCATCCCAAAAATGTTTCTGTACAGCATCACAATACATATATAGGTCTTTATTTTGGACATGCTCATATAGCTCGGAAATAGCTTCTTTATGAAAAAGAAGTCGATGATTTAATGCCTCCCGTTCTTCCTCGATACAAAACGATTTATACGTATCTGAGAGACGTTCAAGCTTTGCTAACTTTTGTTTAGTTTCCTCGTATTGTGTTTGATGAAAGCGTCCTACTGCTGTAGTCATCGAAATTTTTGCTCGATGCTCTGTATTTAATGTGCGCAATTCTTCCTGACGAATAGCTACTCGATACCAAAATTCGTAGCGAATAGGTAAGTCTTTTAGCTCGTATGTGAGCAAGGATTTTAAAATAAAACTAACATGCTCAAAAGTATCTATAATCCTCTCTGACTCTTTAAAAATACCAAACATACAGCCACCCCCGTTTAGTTTAATACTACGAACGAAGAGTAAAACCCTTTAAATTTTTGATAATATTCGGAGCAGTAAAAATAAAAGTTAATAAATTTGGTTGGTATAAATATAGATAGATTTAATTGTGGGTTATAAAATAAAAATCTTGCCACACAATACTAATGTAACAAGACTTTTAAAATTGTTTAATAGTTTTAAATTGATGTTATATGTTGAGGTTTAGCTTTCTTGAATATATCCACTAACAACAAAAACTATAATATCCCATTTCTATTAGAATAGGTTGCAAAAGAAGCCCATGTTGAATTGGTAAACTGGGCGATCCATGGGGCAAGAAACATGCTAGGTAGCATATTGATAAAAAGCCACTTCAGACATGCATGAACAACCCAAGTCCAATTCCCGAAAATCTCTTGCTGGATAGGTAGGAAAAAACCTCCCCACATGACTTCCTCACTTAGCATAGCAAAGGTGTAAGGGAATAAATATGATTATCATTTTCTAATTCCTATAAAGTGTAACACCAAAAAATTCAGACGGAGGTAATTCCACATCCCTAGTCGGATCAAAAATCAATCAATAATATTAACCTACTAACACTAGTTTTTACCTCAAGGTAAGAGTCCAGTGTTTTATTATTGAAGAAAAAAAGTTGTCGAGTTATCTCAAAATTCCCTATTTTTCGTAAAGAAATAGACTGTTTTTGAGAAATAGCATTTACAAAATAAAAATAAATGTGTTAACTTAAACTTTGTAAACAGTTAACTTAAAAAGAGGGGGTAGGTTAACGATGCAACATTTTTGGGTTGTAGGGACAGATACCGACGTCGGTAAAACGATTGTCACTACATTGCTAATGCGTCAATTACAAAAGCATGACCTACAAGTCACGCCTTATAAGCCTGTGCAAACTGGCGAAGTTTGTGAGAATGGGTATTGCTATTACTACGATACAGCAATGTATGAAAAGTATTCATTACAAAGTCTAAAGCAAGAAAATTTAAATGGTTATTCGTTTAAGGAAGCTGCATCACCACATTTTGCTGCACAGCTGGAGGGTCAGCAAATTAATGTGGAGTTTTTATTACAGCAAATTCAGGCGTTACAGCAAGCATACGATGTCGTGATTTGTGAGGGAGCAGGGGGACTTTTTGTTCCGATAGATACATATGGAGAACATACACTGCTTGATGTCATCGTTCGAAGTAAGCTTCCAGTCGTTCTTGTCACACGAACAACACTTGGAACAATTAATCATACATTGCTTACTCTTGAGGCATTACGAGCTCGTAATATTGATGTTCTAGGCCTTGTATTTAATGGAGATACAGGCAGTCAGATAGAACAAGATAATGTAAAAATGATTTTACAACGTCATGATTTGGCATATGCGAAGATTCCTAAGCTTCGGGATATTTCACAGATTGTTGACTTCTCTATTTCACATACATCTTTGTTTGAAAGGTTGGTCAAATATGAAACAATCTGTAACTGAATTGCAGACGAGAGATTTACAGCATGTTTGGCATCCTTGCTCACAAATGAAGGACTATGAGCAATATCCGCCTATTGTTATAAAAAAAGGACAAGGTGTATGGCTGTACGATGAGCATAATAATCGCTATTTAGACGCCGTATCTTCCTGGTGGGTAAATTTATTTGGTCATGCGAATCCACGTTTAAGTCAAGCATTAAGTGATCAAGCGTTTACATTGGAACATACGATATTTGCGAATTTTTCACATGAACCTGCCATAAAGGTGGCAGAAAAATTAGTTGCCTTAACGCCAGACGGTTTAAATAAAGTATTTTATGCTGACAACGGCTCGTCGGCGATAGAAGTGGCACTCAAAATGAGTTTTCAATATCATATGCAGACGGGAAAAACTATGAAAAAACGCTTTTTAGCTTTAACGGATGCTTATCATGGTGAAACACTTGGTGCCTTGTCTGTTGGTGGGGTAGGGCTATATAACGAAGTGTATCAGCCGCTGTTATTGGATACTATACGTGCACAAGGACCAGATTGCTACCGATGTCCTTTTCAAGAGAATCCAGAAAGCTGTCAAGCCCAATGTATACAATTTGTTGAAGACGAGCTTCGTCAGCATCATGAAGAAATTACAGCTATTATTATTGAGCCGCTCATTCAAGCAGCTGCTGGCATGAAAATGTATCCTCCAATTTATTTGAAGCGATTACGAGAGCTTTGTACAAAATATGATGTTCATTTTATCGCAGATGAAATTGCAGTAGGTTTTGGACGTACTGGTACATTGTTTGCTTGTGAGCAAGCTGGTATTGTTCCAGATTTTATGTGCCTATCAAAAGGTATAACGGGTGGTTATTTGCCACTATCCGTAGTTTTAACGAATGATGATATATACAACGCTTTTTATGATGATTACGGAACAATGAAAGCTTTTTTACACTCTCATAGCTATTCCGGTAATACACTTGCTTGTCGTGTAGCCCTTGAAGTTTTGACGATATTTGAAGAAGAGCAAGTGATCGACATGATAAAAAACAAAGGTGAACGTATGCGAAAGCTTGCTAAGCAGGCATTTGAAGAGTTGCCGTTTGTTGGTGAATATAGGCAGGTTGGACTAGTTGGTGCTATTGAATTAGTCGCCAGTCGTGAAACAAAGGAGCCACTTCCAAGTGAGGAACGTATCGGTTATCAACTATCTAAACGTGCCTTAGCAAAAGGTTTACTAATTCGTCCTCTTGGCAATATATTATATTTTATGCCTCCATACATTATATCTGATGAAGAAATGGATTTTATGATTGATACAACAAAAGAGACGATTATGCAATTGTTTGAGGAGCGGGAGGGAGTAAGTTGTTCAAACGACAATCAACACTGTCACTTGTGATGGTTGCGATGTTTGCCGCTTTAACCGCAATCGGGGCATTTATTAAAATACCGCTACCAGTAGTGCCCTTTACATTACAAATTGTTTTTGTTTTTTTAGCAGGTAGCTTGCTCGGTAGTCGTAATGGATTACAAAGTCAGCTCGTCTACATAGGGGTTGGTTTAGTTGGTTTGCCAGTTTTTACACAAGGTGGGGGGATCACCTATGTATTGCAACCGACATTTGGCTTCCTAATTGGCTTTGCACTAGCCGCCTTAGTTATTGGTTTCATGATTGAAAGAGTGGATACGCCAACGAAAAAACATTTTATCGGCGCAAATATTGTCGGGCTTATTATTATTTATGGGGTGGCGGTTCCGTATTTATATGTAGCCTTGAATTTCTGGTTACACGTGAAGACGAGCTGGTCACATATTTTCGTAGTTGGTTTTTTAAACAGCATTGTGGCTGATTTTTGCTTAGCTATAGCTTCTGCATTTTTGGCCGAGCGACTTTACAAGGTATTTAATTCAGCAAATTCTTTGAAAATCGTAAAAGTAGAGAGGGGAATGTTTAAATGAATTGGTTACAGTTAGCAGAGGAAGTTATTGCAGGGAAAATCATTAGCAATGAGGAGGCTCTTGCCATTTTACATAGTGATGATGATGAGCTTTTAAAGGTGATGGACGGTGCTTTCGCTATTCGTAAGCATCACTATGGGAAAAAAGTAAAATTAAATATGATTATGAATGCTAAGAGCGGTTATTGTCCTGAGGATTGTGGCTATTGTTCACAGTCATCTAAATCAACAGCACCGATTGAAAAATATCCATTCATTACGAAAGAGGAAATTTTAGCAGGGGCAAAACGAGCATTTGACAATAAAATTGGCACTTATTGCATTGTGGCAAGTGGTCGTGGGCCGACTCGAAAGGATGTCAATGTAGTTAGTGAAGCGGTTACAGAAATTAAAGAGAAGTATGGCTTAAAAGTTTGTGCTTGTCTTGGCTTATTAAAAGAAGAACAAGCACAGCAATTAAAAGAAGCGGGGGTGGATCGTTACAACCATAACTTAAATACATCTGAACGACATCACTCTTATATTACTACGTCTCATACATATGAGGATCGTGTGAATACGGTTGAAATTGCGAAAAAGCATGGAATCTCACCTTGCTCAGGAGCCATTATAGGTATGAAGGAAACAAAAGAGGATGTCGTGAATATTGCGCGAGCTCTTCATCAATTAGACGCGGATTCTATTCCGGTTAACTTCTTAAATGCGATTGATGGCACGAAACTAGAAGGGACGAAGGAATTAGATCCACGCTATTGTTTAAAGGTTTTAGCGTTGTTCCGTTATATTAATCCAACAAAGGAAATTCGTATTTCTGGTGGTCGTGAAGTCAATCTTGGGTCACTTCAACCACTAGGCTTATATGCAGCAAACAGTATCTTTGTTGGGGATTATTTAACAACTGAAGGACAAGAAGCAAACAGTGATTATCGTATGCTTGAGGATTTAGGCTTTGAAATCGAATTATCAGAAAAGCAAGAAGCAGCATTCTGCTAAGTAAAACGTATCTCGCATTAACAGACAGTAATGGACTGCCCGTAAAACCACGATTGGTGAAGACTAATAATCAGTGGGGATATAGAAACCCCACTGATTAAAGTTTCACCTTATGAAATAAAATCTACTACTACTTAATTATCATCGAATTTGGAAAGCCGTATGTGCGTCGTGGAAAAGGCGTACATACGGTTTTTCGTCTTGAATGTGGGAATGCGGCGGGACGGTATGAAGATTGTTTTTATGCCTTAGAAAATCCGGTTTTCACAAATTGTTCAATGAAAGCGTTTTGAAATTGAACAGTTTGTGAAGGGCTTCACATAAGGCTTTAATTTTTTAAAAAACCGGCGTAAAATAAGAATCAAGTAAGAAATTGTTGTAAAACAGTTGGGAAAAGTATCGTGGTTTTCGGTGGGTGTTATATTACAAAAACAAATTGGAAGGGAGCTTTTATGATGTGGGTTATTACAGTATTTGATAAAAAGGACGTTCGAATTTTTGAATATGCAAACAAAGACGAGGCAACACAGGCTTTAGAGAAATTTAAGAAACATGCCGTTTTAACGTATACAAAATAATTTCAGATTTGAACGAAGCACCCCTTTTCGACGCTATAGCGCACGAAGAGGGGTGCTTTTTATTCTATTAATGAAGGAGCATTGAAATCGCGCTGTATATTTATAAAAGAGCCATCACGATATTAAACGACCAAATTGCGCAGGATAGTTGCATAAGGCTTCTTTTGAAAAAGGATATTTATCATCCCAAAAAGAATTTAGAAAGAATGAATTTTTATATGGAGGATAAAAAGAATGAATAACTATTTTAATCGAATTTCTCAAGACTTAGTGAATGCGAATTTGGATAAACTTTATAAACGTAAGAATTAACAATGAAGACTATCTTGTACAACAACCTGTTATTGCCTATTGTAAGGATGGACTTCAAAATATAATTAAATTACATCTGATAGTAAAGAATAATCCTATTGAAGATGTTGATTCGCTTAAAATTGATGGAATCGAAGTAATAAAGGGAAGGTATGAGAAACAGGAAAATGTTTTGCATTTATATGTGAATTAAGACCATTTCTTCTACAACGAACGGAGGGCTTTTGTTGAAGAAGATACAAAAGCAGAAGTAACAATCTTTGAGGAAACAGTCTTATTTACAGGTGGAGAGAAGGATTTATTTAAGGGATAAGATATGTTGAATGAACACGAAAACAGCTTAGAATATTTCTAGGCTGTTTTTGATCTTAATCCGATATAATTCGTATAAAAAATATCGAGTAAAAAATCAATGGATACAATATGATGTAATTGTTAAGGAGGGAAATGAAATGTTACAAGAATTCAATCAATTAATGGATTACATCGAAAAAAATTTAACGGAAGAAATATCTGGAAAAGAAATATCAGAAATAGTTGGTCTATCTGATTATCATTTTAAAAGGATGTTTTCTTATATGGCAGGAATGTCATTGAATGAGTATATCAAAAACAGGAGATTATCTGTAGCGAATGTTGAATTAATAAACGGTGCGAAGGTTACGGATGTTGCCTATAAATATGGCTATCAATCAATCGAGGGATTTTCAAGAGCCTTTCGTGAATGGTGTGGCTTCTTACCTTCAGAAGTAGCGAAAAATAAAATTCAAAAATCATTTCCCAAATTTTCATTCTTTATAGATATTAGGGGAGGAATTTCCATGGAATTCAAAATTGAAAAGAAAGAGAAATTTAATATAGTTGGAGTATCGAAAAGGGTACCAATACAGTTTGAAGGTGTCAATAATGCAATTTTAGAACTAGCCCAGTCCATTACTGAACAACAAAGAAATGAGATGCATCAATTAGCTGATTTATATCCTCATCAAGTCTTGAATGTATCTTATGATTTTGATGATGGTTATTTAGAAGAAAAAGGTTACTTAACTCATATGATTGGTTTTGCAACAACAAAAGAAAATCAATTAGCTCATTTAGAACAACTTTCTATTGAAGAAAGTTTATGGGCAATTTTCCCTAATCAAGGACCATTCCCTGTTACCCTTCAAGAAACGACCGCGAAAATTTATTCTGAGTGGTTGCCATCTTCAGGTTATGAAATAGCCGACCTACCTGGAATTTCTTTTACAAAGCATGATGGTACTTATGAAAATGTATATAGCGAAGTTTGGATGCCAATAAAGGAAAAAAGTAAACGTTAGTTATAACAATGAGGGTATAAGAGTTGTTTTCGAGTAGATGAACTGGTGTTCAGATTACTTCACAAAGAATAAAGGGTCATATGTATAAAACCTCATTTAGAAAGGTCACGGTGAACAGTAACGGGTGCTTAAGTGAAAAAAGTAGTACAAAAATTATCTAATACTAAATAAAAAAGGTTAAACTCCATTTTAATTAATGTTTTTCAGAATGGAGTTTGTATAAATTAGCTACTTAAAAAAAACTGATTTCAAATCAAGTATTACTCAATAATAGAAAGGCTTAGGAGTTGTTCCTAAGCTTTTTTGAGGTTTTAAATGAAAGAAATGTAATGAATATAGTATTGGTTTTATGTATTTAAAAAAATTCTTTTGTTAGCCTTCGGTACACCGGAAGTATGTATCAAAGGAATCTATTTTGTATATAGGGATGTTCTTTTTTGATATAATGATTCGCCGTATTAAATATGTATAATATTGATTTCTTAGGTAATTGTAAAAAGAGAAGAAAAAATAAAAAAGCAGCTAATTTATCTTTGAATAGCTTAGCAACTTTTATATGGAACCTACATTACAAGTGGATATTTCTTTTTGATTAGCCTTAATAGGCTCTGTCCTTATTTTTTACTATGATGAGAAATAAGAAAAAATGGTGTGAAATTTTCACACCATCTCTTATTACTAACTTTCTTTATTTTTAAACGACTTTTATAAAATGCTACTTAAGCGTTTAATACCTTCTCGGATGACTTCTGGTGTTGCATTTGTATAATTTAGGCGCATTGTATTAACACCCGTTTTAGATGTGTAGAATGGATCACCTGGTACGAAGGCAACTTTTTGCTCCATCGCTTTTTGGAAGACGTCTAATGATGAAGTTCCATTATTCATTGTAGCCCAAATGAACATTCCGCCATCTGGTCGTGTGTAGTCCACATGTGCTGGGAAAAACTCCTCCATTGCATTTAGCATAGCATCGGCTTGATTTTTATATAACGCTATAATGTTCTGAACGTGCTCCGTATAGTCATTGTTTGCTAAATAATCATAAATGACATATTGAGAGAAAATATTTGTGTGTAAGTCAGTTGCTTGCTTCGCAGTTTCGATATGCTGCATTAATTCTTTATTTTTTGTAATGATAAAGCCAAGTCGCATTCCAGGTGTGACTGTTTTAGAGAAAGAACCTAGCAAAATACTATTTTCTAATTTACCAGCACCAATGTATGGTAGTGGCTCACCTTGGAAGCGTAACTCTCCATACGGATCATCTTCAATTAACGCTACATCATATTTTGATAGGATTTCGAAAATTTGCTGCCGTTTTTCTTTAGAATACGTAAGACCTGTTGGGTTTTGGAAATTTGGAACTGTATACACGAATTTTACATTTGGTTGTTGTAATGCATTCTCTAATTCTTCTAAGTTTAACCCATCATTTTCGAGTGTTACACCATAAAAGGTTGGCTCACTTAATGTGAAGGCTTGAATAGCACCTAAGTAACCAGGCTCTTCGATGACGATACCATCGCCTTTGTTAATAAGTACTTTCCCAATTAGTTCAAGAGCCTGCTGTGATCCTGTTGTAATAAATACATCGTCAGCATGGACATCTAGTCCGTGTACTCGTCGGTATTTTGCAGCAATGTACTCACGTAAAGGTGCATAACCTTGTGTACCTGAGTATTGGAATAGACGACTACCGTTTTCCGAAATAGCTTTGTTCGCAGATGCCTTTAACGCTTCAACTGGGAAAGAGATTGGGTTTGGAAGCCCCCCTGCAAAAGAGATGACATCCTCTGATTCAGTTACTTTCAAAATATTTCGGATGAATGAGGATGGGGTATTTAGTATCTTTTCTGAAAATTCCATAATTTATCGTTCCTTTTTTCTGATTTTTTAAAAATTATATCATTGTCATCATATGCATACAATATTATCATTGTATGCAAGACAATTAAATATTGTATGCAAAAAATGAGAGAGAAGGAGCTTAGCTTAGAATATGGCAGTTAATTCGTTCGAAGAATATCCAATGAGTTGGAAGCCGAATATTAGCGAAAGTCCGGCTCCGTTATATATAGCAATTGCTGAACAGCTGGAACAAGATATAAAAGATGGGAAATTATCGCCAGGCACAAAGCTACCTCCTCAGCGTGAGCTAGCAGATTTTTTAGATGTTAATTTAAGCACGATAACAAGAGCTTTTAAACTTTGTGGGCAGAAGGGGCTTATATATGCTTCTATCGGAAGTGGAACGTTTGTTTCATCAGATGCGGCGACTAATAAAATTTTATTACCGACAAGTAATTCTTCACAGATGATCGAAATGGGCTCTGTACTGCCAGAAAATCATGCGAATGAAGATATTACACGTTATATGAAAAAGATGATGAATGACCCTAATTTTAGCAAATTATTCAAATATGGACGACCAGAAGGAAATGCGAGACAAACGGAAGCAGCCATGAAGCTTTTGGAAAAGGTCAACTTTCAAACGGATCAACCAGTATTACTTGGGGCAGGGGGACAAAATGCCATTGTTGGCACGTTAGCGGCATTGTTTCAGCCAGGAGATCGAATTGGTACAGATCCCATTACTTATGCAGGTATAAAAACAGCAGCAAATATGCTTGGTATCCAACTAGTAGCAATCCAACAAAGTAATGGAGAAATGACAAGGGAGGGGATATTATACGCTTGTAAAAATGAGCATATAAAAGGTCTTTATGTTATTCCTGATTTTCATAATCCGACTACCCATACAATGTCGATGGAAACAAGGAAAATGATAGCGGAAGTTGCGAGGCAGAAAAACATAATCGTCATTGAGGATGCGATCTATAGTTTTCTTAAAGAGAAACCACATGCACCAATAGCCTCCTATGCACCAGAGAAAGTCATTTATATTGCCAGTGTTTCCAAAACTATTTCACCAGGCTTACGACTATCCTATATCGTTACACCGCCAACACTACGTAAAAAAATAATGGAAACATTGTATAACATAAATATTTCAGTGTCTTTAATGATGGTGGAGCTTACGGCAAGGATGATTCATGATGGCGTTGCGCAAACCATTTTAGAAAAGCACCGTTTGTATGCCAAGCAACAAAATGCCCTTGTCGATCAATATTTAGGGGAATATAACATTTTAGGAGAAGAAGAATGTATTTTCAGATGGCTTATACTTCCCGAAAAATTCAGTAGCGTTCAGTTTGAATTGCTAGCAGCAAAAGCGGGTGTGCAAGTGTACGCAGCTGAACGTTTTGCCGTAGGAAATGCGAAGCTAGTAAATGCAGTTCGTTTGGCCATCACTGCACCTGAAAATCAACTTGAACAAGCACTGATCATTTTGAAGGATTTACTTGAAAGTGATGGGGATTATACATTTGTTGATTAAACTAAGGAAGGTTTATAATAAAGTTATGTAAAGAAAAGTGGCGATACGATAGCGCATACAGAGTAAGCCAAAGTAAATGAGGAGATAGAATATGAATAAAGGAAGAATCATTTTACATATTGACCTTAATTGCTTCTATGCCTCTGTTGAACAAATTTACGATGCCTCATTAAAAGGGAAACCTGTGGCAATCGCAGGTAATCCAAAAGAGCGTAGAGGTATTATTATTACTTGTAGCTACGAAGCAAGAGCAAGTGGTGTTTATACAACTATGAATGTCGGAGAGGCGCGTCGAAAGTGCCCAGAGCTAATTGTACTACCTCCTAATTTTGAACGATATAGAGCTGCCTCCAAGTCATTTTTTAATTTGTTAAAAGAGTATAGCGACATTCTCCAACCAGTTTCAATCGATGAAGGATATTTGCAACTTCCTATAGTTGAAGGCCAACATGTATTGCAACACATACAAAATATGCAAGATAGAATCTGGAACGAACTGCAACTCCCTTGTTCAATCGGCATTGCACCGAATAAATTTTTAGCGAAAATGGCAAGTGATATGAAAAAACCAATGGGTATTACCATACTCCGAAAGCGCGATGTTCCCGCAGTATTGTGGCCGTTGAATGTCATTGAGATGCATGGGGTAGGTAAAAGTACAGCGGAGAAATTAGGGAATTTAGGTATTAAAACAATTGGAGAACTAGCTGTAGCTGATGAATATGTATTAAAGCAAAACTTTGGCATTAATGGTCTGCGCATGAAGCAAAAGGCAAATGGCGAAGATGATAGACCTGTTGATCCAGAAGCAATATATGATACGAAAAGTGTAGGGAATTCAACAACACTTTCCCATGATACGACAGATAGAGATGAATTATATAAAGTAATCGCAACACTTTCTGAAAAGGTAGCGGAAAGATTAAAGGCCAAGAAACTAGCTGGAGTAACTGTAAGTATTATGATTCGTTCAGCTGATTGGGAAACGTGTACACGAAGTAAGTCTATCAATAACGCGATTCATTCAAAAGAAGATATCGTTGAGCATGCCTGGTATCTTTTTAATAAGCATTGGGACGAGGAACCAGTGCGATTATTGGGTGTTACTGTATCGAATGTCAGTGATATTAAAGAAACGACACAGCAGCTAACGTTATTTAACTTTGAAGAGCATGTAAAAGATGAACCCATCATTAAACTGGTTGATCAAATCGAGCAAAAGTTTGGAAAAGGAACAATTTTGCGAGGTTCAGATATTGCCAAACCAGCTGGGAAATATCAAGCAAATACGAGTTTCAGTAAGGACTTTTGGGATGAGCATAAGTAGAATAAATGATCAAACTTTAAAATCAAACAGAAAACCGTCATTTCGATCAACCTTTTTTTGAAATGACGGTTTTCTATTTGTTATTAGACTGAAAGCGGCTTATTTAAGAGGAAATATTATATCTTCGTAGAAAATTCATTTTCCTTTTGTTCATAGTTTTCACGGCGATTTTTGATTTTTTGTAATACACTATCTAGCACATTCCGTTCAGCCAGCGTTTGATAAAGGACATTCTGTACTTGTGCGGCTTCCTTATTTTCTTCTTGAGTACTTAGAAATTCACTGAATGTCCCCATATAATCATGATAATCTATATTGGAAAGTGTTTTAGCAGCTACTTGTTTGTGCTCAGTTAACGCAGAAGTAAACTGTTTGCGTGCCTCATCTGGTTGGGCAGGTATTAGTTTGATTTTACCTTTTGTATCTGAGTCTCCTGTGAAGTCAAGGAATTGATAATCGAACGCCAATGGTTTAGCAAGAGCGATATGGGCGTGAAGAGCAACAGCATGGTCAGGAAGTTTTTCAGTTATCTCACGAAGGATATCGTTTCCTTTGTCAAGATAACGACTGCCATCGAATGCAAGAACACGGCCGACTTCTTCAGAGAAATAGTCTTGAGCAAGGAATTCCTGATCGTATCCGGTAGGTGGTAAAACTCGAAGTCTTAAGTTGTTTGATACGATGTTATGGCCGTTTATTTGCATAGCTACTTGAATGTTATAAAATCCTGGGTCATCAATTAACCAGCCATTTTTCCCTACGGAAGCGAAAATAGTTTCGTATAGTGATTCACCAGGCATTATTACCTTATTCTCTTTGTTCCATAAATATTGAACATGAGGTAGTAATCGACGTCCTTGTTTTCCATCTTTTTTAACTATTACAGTCATTCCGTATAAATCGGACAATATATGTTTATTGATTGTCTGAGGTTGATTCGAAGTATTTGTTAATTTGATTTCAATTACTGCAGGTTCTAACCATTGGAATATAGATGTTTTACGGTTAACCCTCAATTCAAGATTAAATGAAGGGTGAATAGAAATGTTTGGTTGCTCAAAACCATGATCTACAGCCCAATCAGCATTACCCATTTGAACGAAGCGCTCAGGAGCGTGGCGCAAAAACAAAAGCTCTTGATCACTAAAACGATACTCAAAGTTTTTAAAGAACGCCTGTTGGTTGCCATCAAATTTGAAAGGATAATTCATAAAGCTTAGAGCCTTTGGTTCTGGGGTAAGAGGGCGATCCAATGGTTCCCAAGGATGACCTAGGTGTTTTTGCCAAGAGTGCAGGAGATTGAAAGCATGTCCCATCTCATGGCAAGCACACCAAAAACGATATCGCTGTACCCAAGCTTCTGGGGAGGGGTCCCCTTTAGGTGGATCTGAAATAAATGAATTATTAAAAATGGCTGTCCCTTGACGATGATTTGGACCTATACTATCAAACATAATACCGCCCAGACCATGGCCTTCTTCAGCTTCCGAATTTGCAAAGAATGTCCACATGGACCATTGAGGTTTATTATCAAAGT
>Ga0209676_1001161_pt1 | contig 28651 bp, 33 predicted proteins | sample AraplaCvi_mLB_r2_FD_184282 | JGI IMG/M metagenome (GOLD analysis project Ga0209676, IMG submission 184282) | Arabidopsis root microbial communities from North Carolina, USA - plate scrape MF_Cvi_mLB_r2 (SPAdes) (version 2) | ecosystem: Host-associated > Plants > Roots > Endosphere | place: USA... | reverse complement strand
GCCTGTCGCCGATCGGCCTGTCGATGGTGACCAAGCTGGCGCCGGTGCGCCTGGTCGGCTTCGGCATGGGCGGCTGGTTCCTGTCGACGGGCATCGGCAACAACCTGTCGGGCATCTTCGCCAGCCATGTCTCGGGCGAGACCGGCATGAACGTGCAGTCGGCGCTGTCGGGCTACACCTTCGGCTTCTGGGCGCTGGTGATTCCGGGTGCGCTGCTGTTCCTCATCGCGCCGCTCGTGCAGCGCCTGATGCATGGCGTGAAGTGACGCATCGGGCGGCTCGCGCCCGCGCGCGCCGCTTTGCCGATGCGTGATCCGGGCCCTGCAGCGGCAGACACCGCGACAAGCTCCAAGACAACGGCGACCCTGCGGTCGCCGTTGTCGTTTCGGAGTTCCGCGGAAGAAGCCTACGAAACCCCTTCCGCCTCCGCCCGCAGTTCCAGCTCGTCGAGCTTGTCCAGCAGCCGGAACAGCACCGCGCGTTCCTGGTCGTCGATGCCATCCAGCAGGCGCCGTTCGAACTCCAGCGCCAGCGGCGCCACTTCGTCGTAGATGCGGTAGCCGCCTTCGGACAGCTTCAGTACCGAACGCCGCCGGTCGTCGCCGTGGATCTCGCGATCCAGCCGTCCCGCATCGAGCAGACGTGCGACGGCGCGGCTCACTGCGACCTTGTCCATCGCGGTGCGCTGGGCGACCTCGTTGGCCGACAGGCCCGGATAGCGGCCCAGCACGGCCATCACCCGCCATTCGGTGATGCTCAGCTGGAACCGTTCGGTGTAGATGTGCGCGATCGTGCCGCTCACACGGTTGCTGAGCACCGACAGGCGATAGGGCAGGAAATGCTCCAGATCGAGCTGGGCATGGCCGGGCAGGGGCTGCCCGAGCTTGGGAAATCCGGGGTCGCGCGCATTCATGATGCGATGTGCCTTGATTATGGTTTCAGGTGAAACTATAACGGTCGTTTCCGAATGGCCCGGCCGGAAGTCCACCCCACGCCCGGGCCGCTATCTGAGAACAATGCCATGAATGCGCAGCCCAACCTCGGCATGCAGGTCACCACGTTCGAGAACCCGCTCGGCATCGACGGTTTCGAGTTCGTCGAATTCGCCGCCCCCGCCGGCCAGGGCGAGGCCCTGCATGATTATTTCCGCAAACTCGGCTTCACCGCCGTGCTGCGCCACAAGACCCGTGCGATCACCGTCTACCGCCAGGGCGGCGTGAATTTCCTGGTCAACGAAGACCCGGACAGCTTCGCCGCCGACTTCGCGGCCAAGCATGGCCCGAGCGCGTGCGGCTTCGCCATCCGCTTCAAGGAAGGCGCGTCGAAGGTGTTCGACACCGTAGTGGGCAACGGCGGCGAAGCCATCACGGACAAGGCGGAGTCGCGCGCGGTCGCAGCGCCCGTGGTGAAGGGCATCGGCGACTGCATGCTCTACCTGGTCGACCGCTACGGCGACGCCGGCTCGATCTATGACGGCGACTACCTGCCGGTGCAGGGCAGCGAGGCGGATCCGAAGGGGTTCGGCCTGACCTTCATCGACCACCTCACGCACAACCTCTACTTCGGCAACATGCAGAAGTGGTCGGACTACTACGAGCGCCTGTTCAACTTCCGCGAGATCCGCTACTTCGACATCAAGGGCGCCAAGACCGGCCTGGTGTCCAAGGCGATGACCGCGCCGGACGGCATCGTGCGCATTCCGCTGAACGAGTCGAACGATCCCAAGTCGCAGATCAACGAATACCTCGACGCCTACAGGGGCGAGGGCATCCAGCACATCGCCTGCTTCACCGACGACATCTACGCGACGGTCGAGGCGATGCGCGGGCAGGGCGTGGAATTCCTCGACACGCCGGACACGTATTTCGAAGTGATCGACCAGCGCGTGCCGGGCCACAACGAAGACGTCGAGCGCCTGCGCCGGAACAAGATCCTGATCGATGCCGACCGCGAGACGCACCAGCGCAAGCTGCTGCAGATCTTCACGCAGAACGCGATCGGCCCGATCTTCTTCGAGATCATCCAGCGCAAGGGCAACGAAGGCTTCGGCGAAGGCAACTTCCAGGCGCTGTTCGAGAGCATCGAGCGCGACCAGATGCGGCGCGGGGTGTTGTAAGCGCAGCAGGGCACCTGCTTGTAAGCCCCTCTCCCGACGGGAGAGGGGTTGGGGTGAGGGGCGGAGCATGGAAGAGCGTCAGCGCGCAAAGTTGCCCACCGATACGCTGGCCCACGCGCGGGCACTACGCGAGTCCTCGACGGACGCGGAGCAGGCGATCTGGCAGCGCCCGCGCAACAATCAACTTCCAGGCTTCAAGTTTCGGCGGCAGTATCCGGTTCCACCGTATATCGCCGATTTTTGCTGTGTTTCGGCGAGCCTGATCGTCGAGCTCGACGGATCCCGGCATTCGCAGCAAACCGATGCGGCCCGTACCCGCTTCCTTGAGTCGAAAGGCTTCACAGTGATCCGCTTCTGGGACAACGAAGCATTGCAGCAGACCGACGCCGTCATCGAGGCGATCTGGAACGCATGCCGCTCCGTCGCCCCTCACCCCAATCCCTCTCCCGTCGGGAGAGGGGCTTAAAGGCCTCGTCATGACCATCACCAGCAACGGCTACCAATCCGGTTTCGGCAACGAGTTCGCGACGGAGGCGGTGGCCGGCGCGCTGCCGGTCGGGCGCAATTCGCCGCAGCGCGTCGCGCACGGGCTGTATGCCGAGCAGATCTCCGGCACCGCCTTCACCGCGCCGCGGCACGCCAATCGCCGCAGCTGGCTGTATCGGATCCGTCCGGCGGCCATGCACGGTCCCTTCCAGGCGTACACGGGCGCGCCGGGTTTCCACAACGATTTCCACGACGCCCCCATCTCGCCCGACCAGCTGCGCTGGAGCCCGCTGCCGATTCCCGCCGATGGCGTCGATTTCGTCGACAGCCTCTTCACCATGGCGGGCAACGGCTCGCCCGCCGCGCAGGGCGGCGTGGCGATCCACCTGTATGCCGCCAATCGCGACATGAAAGGCCGCTGGTTCTACGACGCCGACGGCGAGCTGCTGATCGTCCCCCAGCAGGGCCGGCTGCACATCGAGACCGAGCTGGGCGTGCTGGACATCGAACCGCAGGAGATCGCAGTGATTCCGCGCGGCATCCGCTTTGCGGTGTCGTTGCCGGATGGCGAAGCGCGCGGCTATGTCTGCGAGAACTTCGGCGCGATGCTGCGCCTGCCCGACCTGGGGCCCATCGGCAGCAACGGCCTGGCGAACCCGCGCGATTTCCTCGCGCCGAACGCGGCGTACGAGGATGTCGACGGCAACTTCGAACTGATCGCGAAGTTCCAGGGCCACCTGTGGCGCGCGGACATCGGCCATTCGCCGATCGATGTCGTCGCCTGGCACGGCAACTACGCACCGTGCAAGTACGACCTGCGCCTGTTCAACACCATCGGTTCGATCTCCTACGACCATCCCGATCCGTCGATCTTCCTCGTGCTGCATTCGCCCAGCGACACAGCGGGCACGAGCAACCTCGACTTCGTGATCTTCCCGCCGCGCTGGCTGGTGGCGCAGGACACGTTCCGTCCGCCGTGGTTCCACCGAAACATCGCCAGCGAGTTCATGGGGCTGGTGCATGGCGCCTACGACGCGAAGGCTGAAGGTTTCGTGCCGGGAGGCGCGTCGCTGCACAACTCGATGACGGGCCATGGCCCGGATGCGGCGACGTTCGAGAAGGCGAGCGCGTCCGATCTGTCGAAGCCGGACGTCGTGAAGGACACGATGGCCTTCATGTTCGAGACGCGCGCCGTCATCCGTCCGACGAAGCAGGCGCTGGACGCCGCACACCGCCAGCGCGACTATCAGGCGTGCTGGGCTGGCCTGCGCAAGCACTTCGACGCCGGGCGCTGACCGGGCCCTGGCGTGCCGATGCATTTGCGCGCCGTTGACGGCGAACCGGAGTAGGCTGCCCGCCAGTGCGATGAGGGAGCGGGTGCGATGAGGATGGCGATCGCCACGGTGCTGTTGCTGGCACTGTCGGCCTGTGGCGAACGCGAGCCCTCGCGCGCACCGGCACCAGCGCAGGCCCCGGCCGCCCCCAGCGCCGCCGCGGTTGCGCCAGCGGCTGGCCCCACGCCTCCGCCCTCCAGCGCACCACCCGCCGGCGCGATGCCCGCCCCCGGCGCGATCGGCTTCGCCGGCTTCGGGCCCGCGCCCTTCGGGGCCACCGAGGAGCAGGTGCGCATGGCCTGGGGCAAGGAGCTCACCGGTCCGAAGCCAGACACGGCCGCCGGCTGCCATTACTTGATGCCGGAACCGCGCACGCAGCGCGGCTACCGCATCGGTTTCATGTTCGAGAACGAGCGCTTCGTGCGCATCGACGTGGATGCCGACGACATTGAGGCGCCCGGTGGCGGCCGCGTCGGCATGACGACGCAGGATATCCAGCGCCTTTACGCCGGACACGTGCAGATGCAGAACCACAAGTACGTGGAAGGCGGCCATTACCTGCGCATACCGAACCCTGGCGGCGGCTCGGGCGTGGTGTTGTTCGAGACCGATGCGGACGGCCGTGTAACGGCATGGCGCATCGGCGAGCCGCCGCAGGTGGACTACGTGGAAGGCTGTTCCTGAGACGGCGTGCTGTACGCCGCGTGTCGCCTCGGGCATAGAATCCACAGGATTGAGAACGTGGAGGGGACACGATGCTCGAGGCCATAGGCTGGTTCGTACTGGGGCTGGTGCTGCTCGCACTGGGTGGCGACTCCATCGTCAAGGGTGCGTCGGGACTCGCACAGCGCATCGGCGCATCGCCGTTCGTGGCCGGCCTGGTGCTGGTGGCCTTCGGAACATCGCTGCCGGAACTGGCGGTCAACTGGCAGGCCGTCGCGCGCGACCAGCCCATGCTCGCGCTCGGCAATGCGGTCGGCAGCAATGTGGCCAATGTCGGCCTCACGCTTGGCGCCGCGGCGTTGATCGCTCCGCTGACGGTGCGCTGGCGAGCCTTGTCGCCGCTGCTGCTCGTGCTGCTGCTGGGCACGCTGCTGACGATGATGCTGGGATCGGACGGCACGCTTTCGCGCATCGAAGGCATCGTGCTGCTGGTCGCGTTCGTCGCGGTGGTGGTCTACGCCGCGATCCGCACGCGCCGCGAATCGCCGGAACTGCAGGACGCCATCGCCGCGTTCGCACGCACCAGCACCGACCTGTGGCTGAACCTGATCCGCTTCGGCATCGCCGCCGTGCTGCTGTACTTCGGCTCGCGCATGATCGTGCGCAGCGCGCCGACCATTGGCGAGGGCATCGGCATGGCGCCGCTGCTCACGGGCCTGATTCCCGTCGCCATCGGCACTGCGTTGCCGGAAATGGCCGCAGCCATCTCCGCCGCACGCAAGGGGCATGGCGACATCGTCGTCGGCCACGTCATCGGCTCCAGCCTGTTCAACGTGCTGGTGGTGATCGGCGGCATGGCCGCGATCTCGGGCGGCGTCGCATTCCCCGCCTCGTTCGTGATGTTCGAGATGCCGGCGGCGTGCGTGTTCGCGCTGATGCTGTACCCGATGCTGCGCGGCGACCTGCACATCAGCAAGGGCGAAGGTGCGGGCTTGCTGATCGCGTTCCTGGCGTGGGTCGCGTTCGAACTGCTCACGATGCATTGAGCGCGCCAAGCGCCCGCCCGGTGAGGGCATCATCGCCCGATATACTTCGGGCATGACGCAATCCCCGATGGACCCCTTGGGCCGGCCCTCGCCGCGCGCGCTGCGCGGGATGGCCGAGTTCTTCCGCCTGGAAGCCGCAGGCGGCATCGTGCTGATCGCCGCCGCGGTGCTGGCGATGGTCGCGGCGAACTCGCCGCTGGTGTCCTACTACGAAGGCTTCCGCCAGCTGCCCGTGCAGGTGCGCGTGGGTGCGCTCGACATCGCCAAACCGCTTCTGCTGTGGATCAACGACGGCCTGATGGCAGTGTTCTTCCTGCTGGTCGCGCTGGAGATCAAGCGCGAAGCGCTCAGCGGCCAGCTCGCGAGCCGTTCGCAGCTGGTGCTGCCGATGATGTGCGCTGCCGCCGGCGTGGCGGTGCCGGCGGTGTTGTTCGTCGCGCTGAACCACCACGATGCGCAGGCGATGCGCGGCTGGGCGGTGCCGACGGCGACCGACATCGCCTTCGCGCTGGGCGTGCTGGCGCTGCTGGGCTCGCGCGTACCGACGGGCATGAAGCTGCTGTTGTCGACCATCGCGGTGGTGGACGACCTCATCGCGATCCTGATCATCGCGTTCTTCTATTCGCACGGGCTGTCGGTCACCGCGCTGGTCTGGGCCGCGGTCGCCATCGGCGGGATGTGGCTGCTCAATCGCCGCGGTGTGATGCGCCTGGCGCCGTACCTGCTGCTCGGCGTGGTGTTGTGGGTGTGCGTGCTGAAGTCCGGCGTGCACGCTACGCTGGCCGGCGTGGTGACGGGCCTGATGATCCCGCATCGCCGCGATGCGCAGGCGCATTCGCCGCTGGAATCGCTCGAACACGCGCTGCATCCGTGGGTCGCCTACGCGATCCTGCCGATGTTCGCCTTCGCCAATGCCGGACGCGTACTCGAAGGCATGCGCCTGGACGATCTGCTTGCGCCGTTGCCGATGGGCATCGCGCTGGGCCTGGTGATCGGCAAGCCCGTGGGCATCGTGGGGGCCGCGATGGCGATGCGCGCGCTGGGCTGGGCGCGATTCCCCGAAGGCATGGACCTGCGCGCGATGGTCGGCCTGGGGCTGATGTGCGGCATCGGCTTCACGATGAGCCTGTTCATCGCCTCGCTCGCCTACCACGACACCGATGCCTACGGCTCGGCGGTGCTGGGCGTGTTGCTGGCCTCGCTGGTGTCTGCGGTGGCCGGCTGGTTGTGGCTGCGCGCGACGTTGCCGCACACGAAGAAGGTGGATTGAACGCATGCGGCACGCACTGGTGTTCGGCGCGACCGGACAGATCGGATTTCCCCTGCTCGGCCTGCTCCAGAACGCAGGCTGGCGCGTCACCGCGTTGTCGCGTTCGGAGCAGTCGGACGAGCCGGGCCTTGAGTGGCTGCGCGGCGAGCTTCCCACCGCGCATGGATTGCCCGCGCGCGTGGATGCGATCTTCAGTTGCGGGCCGCTGGACGGGTTCGCGAGCTGGTATGCGCAGTCGACGATCGAATGCACGCGCGTGATCGCCTTCGGTTCGACCAGCGTCGAGGTGAAGCGCGGCTCGGCGGATGCGGAAGAGCGGGATGTCGCGCGTCGTCTGCGCGAAGGCGAGGAAACCGTCTTCGCCACGGCCGCCAGGCGCGGCGCGACGGCGACGCTGCTGCGCCCGACGCTGATCTATGGTGCCGGTCGCGATGCGACGCTGACGCGCATCGCGCAGCTCGCCAGCCGCTGGGGGCGGTTCCCGTTGCCGCGCGATGCCAACGGCCTGCGCCAGCCGGTGCATGCCGATGATCTCGCCGCGGCTGCCTTCGCGTGCGTCAACTCGCCCGCGACGCAGGGGCAGACCTACGCATTGCCGGGCGGCGAAACGCTGAGCTATCGCGAGATGGTGGCGCGCGTGCTCGCATCGCTGAAGCCGCCGCCGAAACTGGTCGAACTGCCGTCGCCGATGTTCAACGCGGCGCTGTTCCTTGCGCAGCTGACCGGTCGCGCGACGGGGCTGGGCGAAGCGGCGGTGCGCCGCATGCGCAGCGATCTGACCTTCGACATCGGGCCCGCGCAGCGCGATTTCGGCTACGCGCCGCGCGCATTCCACCCACGCGCGCAGATGTTCCAGCCGCGCAGCAGCGAAGGCTGAGTCAGATTTCCTCGGCGGCCGGCGCGGGACGCTGCCGGCTCAGGGCGCGCAACGCGATCAGCAGCACGCCGCCGAGCACCATCGCCCCGCCGATCAACAAACGCGGGCCGGGGCGGTCGCCCCAGAAGGCGATGCCCAGCCCCATCGCGAGCACCGGCACCAGCAGCAGCCACGGCATCACGCGCGCGACCGGATGGCGCTGCACCAGCACGTAGTACAGCCCGTGCCCGAGCAGCGAGGACACGAACGCCGCGTACAGCGCGCCGACCCACGCGACCGGGCTCCATTGCGGCAAGGTGGCGAGCGCGCCCGGTTCGAGCACCGCGCTGATCGCCAGCAACGGCAACACCGCGAACAGCGCCGTCCAGCCCTGCTGGCTGTAGACGTCCATGCCGCGCAGGCCCTTCATCAGCACCGTGCCGATGGCGAGGAACGCCGCCGACACCAGCATCAGCACCAGCGACATCGGGTGGTCCATCACCGTCGGGTCCAGCCCCAGCACCAGCACGCCACTGAAGCTGATGGCGATGGCCAGGCCCGTGCGCCACGCGAAGCGTTCGCCCAGCCACCACCACGCCAGCAGCGTGGTCATTGGCACGTAGCTCTGCATCACGATGGCAGGCGAGGACAGATCGCCGGCAAGCTTCAACGCGGTGAAGCTCAGGCCGAAGTGCAGCACGCCGATGCACAGGCACACCGCGAGCAGGCGCGGCCACTGGCCGGGCGCGGGCCGCTTCACCAGCCACACCAGCGGCAGCGCCAGCAGCGCGAAGCGCAGCGCGGTGAACAGGAACGGCGGGATCTCCCGCATCGCCAGCGCGGACGTCAGGAAATTGACGGCCCATGCCACGACGACGAGGAGGACCAGCATCAGATCGCGCGGGGACATGGCACTCCACGGACGCGAGGGTGGAAGGGCGTCCGGCCTCGTCATTGTCGTCGCTTCGCCGCGGGCGCGACAGTCGCGGCCGGAGGCATTTGATCCGGCTCAAGCGCGAAGCCGCCCGCGTTCCTAAAGTCGCCCGCTCGTGCAAAGGGGAGAAACCATGGCGACGATCCTGTTCGAGCAAGCCGATCACCGCTGCATCGCCTTCAGCGACCTGGTGCGCGGCGACGATGGCGTGCAGGCGAACCAGTTCCTGATCCAGCACGGCGGCAAGAGCGCATTGCTCGATCCCGGCGGCGCGCTGCTCTACAACCCGCTGATCCTGGCGATCGGCGAGTTCGTCGCGCCGACGGACGTGACGTGGCTGCTGTGTTCCCACCAGGACCCGGACATCATCGGTTCGGTCGACAAGTGGCTGCTGTACACCAACACCACCGTGGTGTGTTCGAAGCTGTGGGGCCGTTTCGTGCCGCATGTCGTGCCGGGGTATCTGCGCAACGCGGGCAGCGATCGCTACCTGCTGCTGCCCGACGAAGGCGGCCACGTGCCGTTGGGCGACAGCTTCGTTCGCGCGTTGCCGGCGCACTTCATGCATTCGGTGGGGAATTTCAGCTTCTACGATCCGATCAGCCGCATCCTGTTCTCCGGCGACGTCGGTGCGTCGATGGTGTCCGGCCGCACGCCGTACGCGTTCGTCGACGACTTCGACATGCACGTGCCGCGCATGGAAGGCTTCCACCGACGCTACATGGCGTCCAACCGCGCCACGCGATTGTGGGCGCGGATGGTGCGCGAGCTTTCGCCGTCGATGGTCGTCCCGCAACACGGACTGCCGATGCGCGGTGAAGCGCTGGAGCGCTTCCTCGACTGGATCGAACGGCTGGAGTGCGGCGTGGACCTGATCGGCCCGGAGCACTACCGGCTGTGAGGCCTCAGTAACGCAGGCCGATCTTGCGGTACAGCTTCGACAGCACCCAGGCGGGGCCGATCAGCAGGTACGTCAGATCGGTGAGGAAACTGGGGCGCTTGTTCTCGTAGCGCGCGCTGTGGCCGATGAACTGGCCGATCCAGGCGACGACGAACACGCCGATGGCCAGCCACAGCAGCGTGGACGTGCCGTAGGTGTCGTGGATCCACCGGGTCAGCAGCCCCATCAGCACGTACATCGCCAGCATGCCCAGGCCGAGCATGCGCGAGGCGCGGTAATAGAACAGCACCGTGGCCAGCATCGCCACGCCAGCCCAGAAGCCGGTGCTCATCCACGACGCCGGCGTCGGAATGCACCACAGCAGCGCGATCACGCTCCACAGGATCGCCGGCACGCAGATCACGTGGATGCGCTGGTTGGTCTGGTTGCGATGGTCGGCGGAGTAGTGCGCGAACCAGCGGTCGATAGGGCGCTGCGCGGCGTGCTGCGAAGATTCGGCTGCGGTGTTCATGTCGACCCCTCCCAAGGCGCATGACGGTCCGCGCTCCGTGCGCGGATGTATGGAGGATAGCGGGATCGGGGCGGGGTGGTGCGGAAGGCAGGATCACCAGGCCGATGCGCCCGGCCCCGGGGCCCGGCTTCCGCCGGGCCGGCGGTGACTGGCGGGCGCCATGCCGGCCCCGCCCGGGGCTCAATCGACCGAGATGCCCGCCAGCTTCATCAACGCCTCGGCGTACTTCGCGCGGGTGCGTTCGATGACCTCGGCCGGCAGGTTCGGGCCGGGCGCGGTCTTGTTCCAGTCGAGCGTTTCCAGGTAGTCGCGCACGAACTGCTTGTCGTAGCTCGGCGGGCTGGAGCCGACTTCGTACTCGTCGGCCGGCCAGTAGCGCGAGGAGTCCGGCGTCAGCATCTCGTCCATCACGTACAGGCGGCCGTCGGCGTCCAGGCCGAACTCGAACTTCGTGTCGGCCAGGATGATGCCGCGCTGGGCGGCGTAATCGCGGGCGAACTTGTACAGCCGCAGCGTCGCGTCGCGCACCTGTTCGGCCAGCGCCGCGCCGACCGTGTGCACGGCGGTGTCGAAGTCGATGTTCTCGTCGTGGTCGCCCACGGCGGCCTTGGTCGACGGGGTGAAGATCGGCTCAGCCAGCTGCTCGGCCTGGCGCAGGCCGTCGGGCAGCGCGATGCCGCTGACGCGGCCGGTGCGCTGGTAATCCTTCCAGCCGCTGCCGATGAGGTAGCCGCGCGCGATGCATTCCACCGGCACCGGCTTAAGCTTCTTCGTCACGACGGCGCGCTTGCCGTACAGCGCGGCATCCACGCCTTCGGGCAACACGGATGCGACATCGATGCCGGTAAGGTGGTTGCGGATGATGTGGTCGGTCTTGCCGAACCAGAAGTTGCTGATCTGGCAGAGCATCTCGCCCTTGCCGGGAATCGGGTCGGGCAGCACCACGTCGAAGGCCGAAAGGCGGTCGGTCGCCACCATCAGCAGGCAGTCGCCGGCGCCGGCGGGCAGGCGGTCGGCGGGCAGGTCGAAGACGTCGCGGACTTTGCCGCGGTGGCGCAGGTGAAGGCCGGGAAGGTCGGACTGGAGCAGGGTCGTGGACAACGCAGGAATCCCCGATGGGTGCGATGGAACCCCCCGCCCGACGCTCGCCTTGCCTCGCGCACGTGCGCGACAGGGCCGGCCAGTGTACGCCGGCTGGCGGCGGCGTGCAGGTACACTGTCGATGGACCTAAACAGGCGGCTGCAGACCCGCGCCGGAGGACGATGAAACGCTGGTACGGCAAGCTTCTGGGCTTCTTCGCGGGCGCCGCGCTGTTCCGCACCAATCCGCTGTTCGGTGCCCTGATCGGGCTGCTGATCGGCCATGCTTTCGACACCGACTGGTTCCAGCTGCGCCGGGACAACCCGTATGCCGCGCTGGGCCTGACCCCGGACGCCACCGACGCCGAAGTCGACCAGGCCTACCGTCGCCTGATGTCCCAGTACCACCCCGACCGCGTCGCCGGCGCGGCCGCCGAGCTGCGCCAGCAGGCCGAGGTCCGGGCCCGCGAGATCAACCAGGCCTACGACCGCATCAAGACGTTGCGCAAGAAGCGATGAAGCGGGAACCGGCACTGCGGGAACGATGAGGCGGGAACGCCACCTCACCCTCCCCACCAGCCCAACGCCTGCGATTGCCCGCATTCCCCGTTCCCGCTTCTCCGTTCCCGCCCCCAGAGATTCGCCATGCAATCCACCGTCATCGCCCCGTCCATCCTCTCGGCCAACTTCGCCAAGCTCGGCGAGGAAGTCGACAACGTGCTCAAGGCCGGCGCCGACTGGGTGCATTTCGACGTGATGGACAACCACTACGTCCCCAACCTGACCATCGGGCCGATGGTGTGCGAGGCGCTGCGCAAGCACGGCGTCACCGCGCCGATCGACGTGCATCTGATGGTGGAACCGGTGGACCGCATCGTGCCGGACTTCGCCAAGGCCGGCGCCACGCTGATCAGCTTCCACCCCGAAGCCAGCGCGCACGTTCACCGCACGATCCAGCTGATCAAGTCGCACGGTTGCCAGGCCGGGCTGGTGCTCAATCCGGCCACGCCGGTCGACGTGCTCGAATGGGTGCTGGATGAACTCGACATGGTGCTGCTGATGTCGGTCAATCCCGGCTTCGGCGGGCAGAGCTTCATTCCGTCCGCGCTCGAAAAGCTGCGCCGCGTGCGGCAGATGATCGATGCCAGCGGCAGGTCGATCCGCCTGGAGATCGACGGCGGCGTGAAGGCAGACAACATCGCCGAAATCGCCGCAGCGGGCGCGGACACCTTCGTCGCCGGCTCGGCGATCTTCAACGCGCCCGACTACGTGGACGTGATCAAGCGGATGAAGGACGCCGTGACGAAGGTGCGTGGATGAAGACCTGCGACCTGTGCGATCTCCACGACGCGCAGGTGCGCGTGCTCGATCTGCCGTTGCAGGACTTCGGCGGCCGCATCGCGTTCAACGGCATGGTCAGCACGGTGCGCGCTTACGAGGACAACTCGCGCGTGCGTGAAGCGGTGGAGGAAGCCGGGCAGGGGCGCGTGCTGGTGATCGACGGCCAGGGTTCGATGCGCCGGGCGATGATCGGCGACCTGCTGGCGGCGAAGGCCGCGGAGAACGGCTGGGCCGGCGTGGTCGTGTTCGGGGCGATCCGCGACAGCGACGCGATCGCCACCCTCGCGCTGGGCGTCAAGGCGCTGGGCACCTGCCCGCGCAAGACCGACCGCCTCGGCGCGGGCGAGCGCGACGTGGAAGTGGAATTCGGCGGAATTCGCATCCGTCCCGGCGACTGGCTGTGCGCCGACGAGGATGGCGTGGTCCTGGCCGATACCGACCTGCGCTGACGCTCTACGAAAAACGGCAGGCCATCGCTGGCCTGCCGCCTGGAATGCTTGGAGGCAATCCCGCCTCCGTCCGTCGTCCTTGAGAATGGACTCCGATTCTCCGGGCATTCGATGACGAACGTGTGACGCGACGCATCGCGTCGGACGACGTGTTCACGGAACCTCGCCCGCGCCGTGCTTAGCCTGCACGCGGGCTTCCCACACAAGACGACCAATGGCGACGCACTGGCGCCTGATCCTCAATGGAAAATCCGCGGGCGACGATACTGTGCGCGATGCCGTACAGGCGATGCGCGCAGGCGGCGTGACGCTCGACGTGCGCGTGACGTGGGAACGCGGCGATGCGCTGCGCTACGTCAACGAGGCCATCGACGACGGCGTGCGGTGCGTGATCGCCGCCGGTGGCGACGGTACGCTCGGTGAAGTCGCCAGCGCATTGGCGCAGCGCGATGAAGACGCCGACGCGTTGCCCGCACTCGCCGCGATGCCGCTGGGCACTGCGAATGATTTCGCCACCGCGGCGACGATCCCGACCGATCCGCTCCAGGCGTTGCAACTGATCGCGCACGTCCCGGCACACGCCATCGACCTGCTGCGCGTGGACGCCGACGGCGAGCGCCACTGGTGCATCAACCTCGCCAGCGGCGGCTTCGGCACGGAGGTCACGGTCGAAACCGACGACGGCCTGAAGAAACTCCTCGGCGGCCTGGCGTACCTGGTGACCGGCATCGCGCGCATGGGCCGCATCGAGCCGATCGCCGCGCACGTATACGGCGACGGGTTCGACTGGCGCGGTGCGTTGATCGCGCTGGGCATCGGCAACGGACGGCAGGCGGGCGGCGGGCAGGTGCTCTGCCCGGATGCGCGCATCGACGACGGCCTGCTCGATCTCACCGTCGTCCCCGAACTCGAAGGCGAGATGGCCACCACCGTCGCGACATGGGTGCGCGAAGGCCGCGGCGCGGCGCTCGAACGCGTGGGCGAACGCGCCCGCATGCGCGCGTTGACCGTCGAGGCGGACGCGCCGATGTCGCTCAACCTCGACGGCGAGCCCGTGCAGGCGAAGCGGTTCGACATCGCCTGTGTGCCGGCGCGGCTGCGCATGCACCTGCCCGGACACTGTCCGCTGCTCGCGCCGGCTCGCCTCCCGCTGCGTTGAACCGGTACAGTAAGGGCGATGAACCGCGTGCCCTTCCATTCGACGATCCCGCATTTCCGCACCGGTGCGGAGGGGCGATGGCGACCGTGCGTCGCCTGCCACCTCCCATCTACACCGAAGGAAATGCCGCGTGACCTCCGAAACCAGCGCTTCATCGCAAACGCCGTCGCAAACCGCTGACGTCCACACCCTCGTGCCCGTCGTGCGCGAGGTGCTGAGCGACCTCGACACGCCGCTGTCGGTCTACCTCAAGCTGGCCGACGGCTCGCATACGTACCTGTTCGAATCGGTCGAAGGCGGCGAGCGCTTCGGCCGCTATTCGATCATCGGCCTGCCTGCGCGCCGCGTTTACGCTTTCGCCGGGCACATGCTGTTCGTGACCGAGGACGGCGAGCTGGTCGAAAGCCGCGTCGTCGAGGATCCCTTCGCCGAAGTCGAGCGCCTGCGCGCGATGCACAGCGTGCCGACGATCCCGGATCTGCCCGGGTTCACCGGTGGCCTGGTGGGCTGGTTCGGCTTCGAGTCGATCCAGTACATCGAACCGCGTTTCGCCAGCGGCGAGAAGCCCGACGAACTGGGCACGCCCGACATCCTGCTGATGCAGAGCGACGAGCTGGCGGTGTTCGACAACCTCAAGGGCCGGCTGTACCTGATCGTGCATGCCGACACGTCCGAGCCGCGCGCCATGGCGCGCGCGAACCGGCGCCTGGACGAACTCGTGCACCGCCTGCGCCAGGGCGGGCCGGGCTATCCGGAAACGCTGGAAGGCCGCCTGCTGGACGAAGCCGATTTCGTTTCCGGCTTCACGCGCGAGGGCTTCATCGAGGCGGTGGAGAAATCGAAGGAATACATCCGCGCCGGCGACATCTTCCAGGTCGTCCTGAGCCAGCGGTTGTCGGTGCCGTTCAAGGCGCGCCCGGTCGATGTGTATCGCGCGCTGCGTGCGCTCAATCCGTCGCCGTATATGTATTACCTCGACGTCGGCGGCACACAGGTCGTGGGTTCCTCGCCGGAAATCCTGGTGCGCCTGCAGGAAGGCAAGGTCACCGTTCGCCCCATCGCGGGCACGCGGCCGCGTGGTGACACGCCCGAGCGCGATGCGGAGCTGGAAGCCGAACTGCTGGCCGACCCGAAGGAGCGCGCCGAGCACCTGATGCTGATCGACCTGGGGCGCAACGATGTCGGCCGCGTCTCGGAGGCGGGCACCGTGGAAGTCGGCGAGCAGTTCGTGATCGAGCGCTACAGCCACGTCATGCACATCGTCAGCGAGGTCACCGGCACGCTGAAGCCCGGGCTGAGCTACGCAGACGTGCTGCGCGCCACGTTCCCCGCCGGCACCGTCAGCGGCGCGCCGAAGATCCGCGCGCTGGAAGTGATCCGCGAGCTGGAGCCGATCAAGCGCAACGTCTACGCAGGTTCCATCGGTTACCTGGGCTGGGGCGAACCGGGTCGCAGCGGCGATGCCGACACGGCGATCGCGATCCGCACCGCCGTCATCCAGGACGGCCGCCTGTACGTGCAGGCCGGCGCGGGGATCGTCTACGACTCCGACCCCGCGATGGAGTGGGAGGAGACGATGAACAAGGGGCGTGCGCTGTTCCGCGCCGTCGCGCAGGCGGCCCGCGGGTTGTAGCCGCAAGCGCCATCGCGGCGTGTCCTGCGCCGCGATGCGACGTGGTTGGCGTTTTCTCACGCAGCGTTCACTCGGCGGCGCGTGAGTGCGGCCGCTCGCGCGTGTCCACAACGTTATGTTCACAAACGGCGCGCTTCACTGCCGGACACGCGACATCGAAAACGCGGGAAGGAGGCGGCCATGCAGCTCGTCCACGACGCTCTCGTCCAATCGCGCTTCTCCAACACGTTCCCCCGCACCGTCGAAATGCTCTGCCCGCATTGCCTGAAGGAGGCGATGTTCGAGGCGCGGCCCTGGCAGGAACACGGCCGGCAGATGGCGGCCAGCGAACTGGAATGCACGCGCTGCGAGCGCACGGTGCTGTTCGTCCAACTGCTCGATTCCGACGGCACGAACCAGGCGTCGGGGCTGTACTGCCATCCGGGTTTCGGCGGGCGCGAACCGATGGCCGGCGTCGAGCACCTGCATGCGATGTCCGCCCCGCTGGCGCGCAGCTACGAATCGGCGCTGAAGCTGTACAACCACGCCGAATGGGGCGCGAGTTCACTGATCGTGCGGCATCTGCTGGGCGGACTGACCGCGCGCATGCTGTCGGACGAGAAGGCGGAGCTGTCGCTCACGCGCAAACTCGAAGCATTGCCGCACGACGTCGAACTGTCGCGGCCGTTGCAGGACATCGCGCAACTGCTCGCGCCCAGCGGCACGTTCGGGCGCCAGTTCGAAGACGAAACGACGATCGACAAGGCCAACGCGGAGCTGCTGCTGGAGCTGGCCGAGCAGTTGATCAACTACCTCGTCGTCCTGCCCGGGACGATGGCGGACCTGAAGGCGCGCATCGCGACGGCGCCGGTGCCGCTGCGGCGGGGGAGTGGGGTGGCGTAGGCATTCCCGCGCTTCCTGAGCGCGACGAGTCCCTCTCCCGCGTGGCGGGAGAGGGGTGGGGTGAGGGCAGATCATCCGGCTTTCGGGCACCTTTTCCGCGTGCGGGAGAAGGGGCGCGCCGCCCGGGCGAACATTACCGATAGTTAATTCCCCGGAAATCCCCCGGTGAGCCGCGCGGGCGCAGTCTGATCCTGCGGTCGGGAAGGAAGTCCCCGATCGAAGCGAAAACCTCGTCCGAGTCATCCCGCGTCACACCTGAGGAGTCACCCCATGAACCTGCGCAAGTCCCTGTTCGCCGTCGCCCTGACCGCACTGGCCGGTTCCGCCCTGGCCGCCCCGCCGAGCACCGCCCCGGCCGCTCCGGCCTCCTCGACCGCCCCGGCCAAGGGCACGGTCTCCAAGCACAAGCACGCCAGCAAGAAGGCCGCCGCTCCCGCCAAGAGCGAGGCCAAGAAGAGCTGATCGCTTCAACGTCCCCGGAGCCCGTGTAACGCGGGCGGATACCCCGACTGTGTACATCGTCGGGGTATCCTTTTTTCTGCCTTCCGGAGTCGACATGCGCGTCCTGTTGATCGAAGACGACCCCCACACCGCGACCTTCATCGGCAAGGGCCTGCGCGAGGACGGGCATACGGTCGAACACGCCGGCGACGGCAAGCAGGGGCTGTTCCTGGCCACGACCGAGAGCTTCGACGCGATCGTGCTCGATCGCATGCTTCCCGCGCTGGATGGACTGGTGCTGCTGCAGACCCTGCGCGGCGCCGGCAACCGCACGCCGCTGCTGCTGCTCACCGCGCTGGGCGAAGTGGACCATCGCGTCGAGGGCCTGCGCGCGGGCGCCGACGATTACCTGGTCAAGCCTTTCGCGTATTCCGAACTGAGCGCGCGGCTGGACAGCATCGTGCGGCGGCAGCGCGAACAGGCGCAGCGCGAACCGACGCGGCTGTCGGTGGGCGACCTCGAACTCGACCTGCTCGCGCGCGACGCACGCCGCGCCGGAAAACGCATCGAGCTGCAGCCGCGCGAATTCCGCCTGCTCGAATACCTGATGCGACAGGCCGGTCGCGTCGTCACGCGCACGATGCTGCTGGAAGCGGTGTGGGACTACCACTTCGATCCGCAGACCAACGTCATCGACGTCCATATCAGCCGCCTGCGGCAGAAGATCGACCACGGCTTCGAACGCCCGCTGCTGCACACAGTGCGCGGTGCGGGTTACCGGCTGGGCGAATGACGCGTCCCCTGCGCTCCACCAGCACGCGCCTGGCCATGACGGTCATGGGCGCGTTCCTGCTCGCCTTCGTACTGCTGGGCGCGGGCGTGTACGTCGCTGTGTCGACGCTGCTGCTGCAGGACGCGCGCGAGCTGGTGCGCACCGATGCCGCCGGCCTGATGCAGGTGCAACGCGACGGCGGACGCGCAGCGCTGGTGCAGGAACTGCGCGATCGCGTGGAGGCGCCCGACGACCCGGACGCGGTCTACGCGCTGATAGCGGCAAGCGGACATGTCGAAGTAGGGCAGGCGCCCTCGATACGCGCCGGCCACGGCGTGCGCTGGACGACGTTCGAACTGGCCGGCGATGCGGTGCCGGACGATGGCGTGCAATCGCGCCGCGTACTCGCGCAGCTGCAGCCCCTGCCGGGCGGCGACACGCTGCTGACGGGGCTGCGCCTGCAATCGCAGGACCGCTTCCTGGCGCTGATGCTGCGCACCGCGCTGGTGGCGCTGGCCGTCGCCGCGACCCTGGGTGCCCTCGCCGGCTGGCTGACGTCGCGCTGGGTGTCGCACCGGCTCAGCCATCTGGATCGCACCGCCGCGCGCGTGGGCGGCGGCGAGCTTGGACTTCGCGTGCCGCTGGATGGCAGCGGCGATGCGTTCGATCGCCTCGGTCGCCGTTTCAACGCCATGCTGGATCGCATCGAGGAACTGCTCGGCGGCGTGCGCCACGCGACCGACCACATCGCGCACGACCTGCGCACGCCGCTCACGCGATTGCGCAATCGCCTGGAGGATCTGCGTCATCGCAACGGCGCGACGCCGGCCGAACGCGCCGCACTCGACGGCGCCGTGCAGGAGACCGACCAACTGCTCACCACCTTCGGCGCGTTGCTGCGGCTGGCGCGCATCGAAGCCCAGCCGCCGGCGGGCGAGGGGCCGGAGCTGGATCTGTCGGCGCTGGTCGCCGATGCGGTCGAGCTGTACACGCCGATCGGGGCCGAGCGTTCGGTGCGTCTTGCGCCGACGCTGTCGCCCGCGCTCGTGCGCGGCGATCGCGACCAGCTGTTCCAGATGCTGGTGAACCTGCTCGACAACGCGCTCAAGCACGCGCCCGAGGGCAGCGAGGTCGCCGTCTGCCTGCGTGCCGGCGATGCGGCCGTGCTGTGCGTCGATGATGCCGGCCCCGGGATTCCCGAAGGCGACCGCGAGCGCGTGTTCGATCGTTTCCAGCGCCTGGAAGCCCATCGCGGCACGCCGGGCAGCGGCCTCGGGCTGAGCCTGGTGCGGGCGATCGTGCACCGCCACGGCGGGCGGATCGAGCTGATCGAGCGCGCGCCGGGCCTGCGCGTGCAGGTGACCCTCCCGCTGGCCGCCGCGGCGGGTCGCATCGCGCGGGCCGAGCCGCTAGAGTAGGGGCCATGATCGTGCGTTCCTCCCCGCAGTTCCGAAAAGCCGACCTGGGTTGGCGATGGTGGCCGTTGGCTGCCGTCCGCCCCTCGATGTCGTCCAAGGAACTGCCGAGTGTTTCCCGCCACACGCACTGACCTGTCGCCGGCCGCCCCGGCCGCGCCCCACACGTTGCCTTCGCACCGATGCCCCCGCCGGCCTGTAGCCGCGCGGGATAATCGCGTTGCGTCCCCGCCATTCCAGCCCACCTTTTCGCAGAGCACGCGCCGATGCTGTTGATGATCGACAACTACGACAGCTTTACCTACAACCTCGCGCAGTACCTGCAGGCATTGGGCGCGGAGGTGAAGGTGATCCGCAACGACGAGCTCAGCGTGGCGCAGATCGAGGCGCTGGCGCCGGAACGCATCGTCGTCTCGCCCGGCCCGTGCACGCCGAACGAGGCGGGCGTGTCGGTGGACGTGATCCGCGAACTCGGTCCGCGCATCCCGGTGTTCGGCGTGTGCCTGGGCCACCAGAGCCTCGGCCAGGCCTACGGCGGCGACGTCGTCCGCGCCAAGCGGATCATGCACGGGAAGACCTCCCGCATCCGCCATGAGGGCCGGGGCGTGTTCGCCGGCCTGCCGGACGGCTACGAGGCCACGCGCTACCACTCGCTGGTCGTCTCGCGCGAAACGCTGCCCGACTGCCTGGAAATCACGGCCTGGACCGAGGTCGACGGCGCCGACGGCACGCCGGCGTTCGACGAGATCATGGGCCTGCGTCACCGCGAGCATCCGGTGGAAGGCGTGCAGTTCCATCCCGAGTCGATCCTGACCGAGCACGGGCACGCGCTGCTGAAGAACTTCCTGGAGCGATGAAGCGGGAACAGGGAACGGGGAACAGGGAACGACGCGCGGCCGGCACCTGTTATCGTTCCAGTTTCCGCAGGCTCAGGTTTCCCGCTCTTTCGCTCCCTGCTCCCTGTTCCCGCACTACAAGCCCCCATGCCCATCACCCCGCAAGAAGCCCTGCAACGCACCATCGAGCATCGTGAGATCTTCCACGACGAGATGGTCGAGCTGATGCGCATGATCATGCGCGGCGAAGTCTCGCCGACGATGACGGCGGCGATCCTCACCGGCCTGCGCGTGAAGAAGGAAACCGTCGGCGAGATCGCCGGCGCGGCGACGGTGCTGCGCGAATTCGCGCGACCGGTGGAGCTGGCCGATCGCACGAATCTGGTCGACATCGTCGGCACCGGTGGCGACGGCGCGCATACGTTCAACATTTCCACCGCGAGCATGTTCGTGGTGGCCGCCGCCGGCGCGAAAGTCGCCAAGCACGGCAACCGCAGCGTGTCCTCGAAATCCGGCAGCGCCGATGCGCTGGAAGCGCTGGGCGCGGCGATCGAGCTGCAACCGGAACAGGTTGCGCGCTGCATCGAGCGTTGCGGCATCGGCTTCATGTTCGCGCCGGTACACCACCCGGCGATGAAGGTGGTCGCGCCGGTGCGCCGCGAAATGGGCGTGCGCACGATCTTCAACATTCTCGGCCCCCTGACCAACCCCGCCGGCGCGCCGAACATCCTGATGGGCGTGTTCCATCCCGACCTCGTCGGCATCCAGGTGCGCGTGCTGCAGGAGCTGGGCGCGACGCGCGCGCTGGTGGTGTGGGGACGCGACGGCATGGACGAGCTTTCGCTCGGCGCCGGCAGCCTCGTGGGCGAACTGCGCGACGGCATGGTACGCGAGTACGAAGTGCATCCGGAAGACTTCGGCATCGCCATGGCCGCCAGCCGCAACCTGCGCGTCAACGATGCGGCCGAATCGAAGCTGCTGCTGATGCAGGCGCTCAACGACGAGGCGGGTTTGCCGCGCGAGATCGTCGCGCTGAACGCGGGCGCCGCGATCTACGCCGCCGGCGTGGCCGACAGCATCGCCGAAGGCATCGAGCGCGCACGCGCGGCGCTGGCGTCCGGCGCGGCCCGGCGCAAGCTCGAGGAGTTCGTCGCGACCACGCGCGAGCTCGCAGGCGACACGGTGGGTGCCTGATGGACGACGCATTCGCCCACCTGCCCGCGCCGCCGTACTACGCGGTGATCTTCTCCTCGCGCCGCAATGGCCAGGACGATGCCGGTTACGGCGAAGCAGCCGATCGCATGGTCGAACTCGCCGCCGGCCAGCCTGGTTTCCTCGGCGTGGAGTCCACGCGTGGCGCCGATGGCTTCGGCATCACCGTGTCCTACTGGGAAAGCGAGGCGGCCATCGCCGCCTGGCGCCAGCACGCCGAACACGCTGCAACGCGCGCGCACGGTCGCGTGCACTGGTACGAACACTACGAACTGCGCGTGGCGAAAGTCGAACGCGCGTATGGCAAGCCCGCAATGCACTCCAAGCCTTCCCAATGAGCGACATCCTCAACACGATCCTGGCCCGCAAGGCCGAGGAGATCCAGCAGCGCAGCCGCGTGCGGCCGCTCGAAGACATGCGCGCGCGCGCGATGCAGCAGCCGCCCACGCGTGGCTTCGTCGACGCCATCCGGCGCAAGCACGCGGCGGGCGAGGCGGCGGTGATCGCCGAAGTGAAGAAGGCCAGCCCGTCGAAGGGTCTGATCCGCAAGGACTTCGACCCGGCGCAGATCGCGCGCAGTTACCAAGCCGGCGGCGCGGCGTGCCTGTCGGTGCTCACCGACGTGGACTTCTTCCAGGGCAGCAACCTGTACCTTGGGCAGGCGCGCGAAGCGTGCTCGCTGCCGGTGCTGCGCAAGGACTTCACCATCGATCCGTACCAGGTGTACGAGGCGCGCGTGATCGGCGCCGACGCGATCCTGCTGATCGTCGCGGCGCTGGATGACGGCCAGATGGTGGAGATGGCCAACCTCGCCATGGAACTGGGCATGGACGTGCTGGTGGAAGTGCACGACATCGACGAACTCGAACGCGCGCTGCAGACCGACTGCGAACTCATCGGCGTGAACAACCGCAACCTGCGCACCTTCGAGGTGTCGCTCGACACCACCCTGGCGCTGAAGGATGCTGTGCCGCGCGATCGCACGCTGGTGACCGAAAGCGGCATCGCCACGCAGGCCGACGTCGCGAAGATGCGCCAGGCCGGCGTGCAGACGTTCCTGGTCGGCGAGTCGTTCATGCGCGAAGCCGAACCCGGCGACGCACTGCAACGCCTGTTCGCCGCATGAACACGACCGCAGCCACGCCCGAAGGCGTAGAGCATCTGCCCGGCGCCGCCGCGGTCACGACGACCGGCGAGCACACCCATGGCGAACGACCGTATGCGCCGCTGGTGGTGTTCGATTTCGACCACACGCTGTACGACGGCGATTCGGGAAGCCATCTGGTGTTGTGGCTCATCAAGCGGCACTGGGCACGCGTGGCGGCGGCGGTCGCGCTGTCGCCCCTGCTGCTGCCGCTGATCGCGTGGCTGCCCACGCGCCGCCATGCGATCTCGGTCTACCTGTGGATCGCGACGTTCGGCACGCATCGTCGCCAGGACATGGACCGCCTGATCGATCTGTACGTACGCAGGCACGCCAAGGACATCCGCTCGCGCCTGCTGCCCACCGCGCTGAAGGTGCTGCAGAAGCACCGCGATGCGGGCGATCGCGTGATCATCGCCACCGGCGCCTCGCCGGAGCTGGCACGGGCCATCCTCGATTTCGTCGCGCACGAGGACCTGCCGGTGATCGGCAGCATCGGCGGCCCGTTCCTGGGCGGCATGATCACCGTGGAGCACTGCCACCACGAGAACAAGATGCGGATGATCTGGGACGCCGGTTACGACCAGATCGCAGTCGCGTACTCGGACAGCAGCGCGGACCTGCCGCTTCTCAAGGCCGCGCGCAAGCCGGTGGTGGTGAACCCGAAGCGTCGCCGCGTGGCGATGTTCCGCCGCGTGTTGCCGCCGGGTACGCCGATCCTCAACTGGGGATGCGTGGGGCGGGGCGGCGATCCGGTGAAGGGCTGATCGCGGCGTGCGTCAGACGCGCTCGGGCGCGTCCAGGTCGAGGATGAAATCGCGCAGCGTGTGCTCGGCGTAATCGCGGAACTCGCCGGCGTCGTAGAAGCGGCCGAAGCAGTTGCTGCAGCTTTCGAACCAGATGTGCGGCTGCTGGGGATCGACCATGCGCACGAGCTGGCGGTCGATGCACACCGGGCACTTGATGCGGTCGATGTGGTTGTAGTGCGCTCCGACTTCGGCGTCGCCTGTGTCCACGCGCTCGGCTTCGGCCTTGAGCAGGCGGTTCTCGCCCATCGTCAGCCACAAGCCCTTGCACTGCGTGCAGCGCGTCGAACGGGACGCGAGCAGTTCGATGGCTTCCATCGCGGAGTTGCACTTGGGGCACTGCATGGGGTGGTCCTGAGTGGAGGGTGGAAAGCTCAGTCGCCGAGCGATTTCACGAAGCGCGCCGACCCGTCGAGATACCCGCACTGGCGGTAGAAGGCGTGCGCGTCGGTGCGGCTGGCGTTGCTGGTGACTTCGATCCGTCGCACGCCGTAGCGGCGGCAGATGGACTCGACTTCGCGAAGCAGGCGTCGCCCGACGCCCTTGCCCTGTTCCTGCGGCGTCACGACCAGGCCGGTGATGCGCCCCAGCTCATGGCCGTGGACGACCGAATAGAGCGTGTAGAGCGAGATCAGGCCGCAGGCGTCGCCGTCGATTTCCGCCAGCAGCAGGTGCTGGCGGGGGTCGTGGCGCACCACGGCGATGCGTTCGGCGGCTTCGTCGCGGGTGCAGGGGTAGCCGAGTTCGCCCAGGAGGCGGGCGACGTCGCTGGCGTCGCCCAGTTCGGCCTGGCGCACCCGGGCCGTCACGGCTTCATCGGGTGCGCCGGCGCGGCCCACGCGCTTAGCGGGTGCCGTACAGGACGACGGTCTTGCCGCGTGCGTGCAGCTTCTCGTCGGCCTGGAGCTTCTTGAGCACGCGCCCGGCCATTTCGCGCGAGCAGCCCACCAGGCGGGACAGCTCCTGGCGCGACACGCGGATCTGGGTTCCCTGCGGGTGGCTCATGGCCTCCGGCTCCTTGGCCAGGTCGTGCAGGGCGCGGACGATGCGGTCGGTCACGTCCAGGAATGCCAGGCGGCCGGCCTTCCTGCTGGTGTCCAGCAGGCGGCGCGAAATCTGCGCGCCGATGGCGTACAGCAGCTTCGGCGCATCCAGCGACAGGCGGGTCAGCAGCAGGTCGTAGAGGCGCTCGTGGCCGATTTCGGCCAGCTCGCAGGTGCTGCGCGTGCGCAGGATTACCTCGCGCTGGTCGCTGGCGATGAACAGGCCCAGCTCGCCGACGAACTCGCCGGGGCCGAAGTAGCCCAGGACCAGCTCCCGGCCGTCTTCCTCTTCTGTGATTATGCTCACGGAACCCGACACGATGTAGTACAGCGTGCTCGCCGGGTCGCCCGGGCGGAAGACGTCGGTCCGCGAGGGATAGCGACGGCGGTGGCAGTGGGCCAGGAATCGTTCGATCGTGGCACCGTCCGGCAGCAGCGGGCTGTTGGTGCGACGCATGACGGAAGAGGTTGCAGCCGGATTTGCGGACATGGTCGTGAACGTTGTGTGATCGGTCGAGCTTAGGATGAAGTAACGCGTTGGGCAAATATCCGCCCCAGTACGTCACCTGACGGTGACTCTAACCTGTGACGTGGTTCAGGTTCGCCCGGATCTTCACATCGACTCTGGCGGATGAGCCCGCTCAGGGCCCCCTTACGGCCCCCGTAGGACTCTCGTCGTTCCCCCGTAAGGCTTTGTGCCTCATAATCGCGGCCCTCGCCGCCCTACCGGGATCTCACTGCCGTGGTCAAGCCGTTGCCTCGCCTGAGGTTGCAAGGTTTCAACAACCTCACCAAGGCCCTCTCGTTCAATATTTACGACGTCTGCTTCGCGGCGTCGGAGGACGAGCGTCGTCGCTACATCGAATACATCGACGAGGCGTACAACGCCGACCGCCTGACCCAGATCCTGACGGATGTGGCCGAGATCATCGGCGCGAACATCCTCAATATCGCCCGCCAGGACTACGACCCGCAGGGCGCGTCGGTGACCATCCTCATTTCCGAGGAACCGGTGATCGACAAGAAGGACGCCGGCAAGGAGATCATCTCCGACGCGGTCGTCGCGCACATGGACAAGTCGCACATCACGGTGCACACGTATCCGGAGACGCATCCGGACAACGGCATCGCGACCTTCCGCGCCGACATCGACGTGGCGACCTGCGGCGTGATCTCGCCGCTGAAGGCGTTGAACTACCTGATCGAGAGCTTCGAGTCCGACATCGTGGTGATGGACTACCGCGTGCGCGGCTTCACCCGCGACATCAAGGGCAAGAAGCACTACATCGACCACAAGATCAACTCGATCCAGGACTACCTGGCCAAGAACATCAAGTCGCGTTACGAGATGATCGACGTGAACGTCTACCAGGAAAACATCTTCCATTCGAAGATGCACCTGAAGGAGTTCGACCTCGACACCTACCTGTTCGAGGAAAAGGCCAAGAACCTCTCGTTCAAGGAGCGTATGAAGATCGAAGCGCGTCTGAAGCGGGAAATCGAAGAGCTCTATCACGGGCGCAATCTGGCCGACTGAGGCCGCGGTTGTTCGTGAAATGAAAAAGGCCCGCATCGCGGGCCTTTTTCGTTGCGATGGCGCGTGGCTTCAGATCCGGTACGCCACCGCTTTCATCACCTTCGACGCGGCCGCCATCAGCGAGGGAACCGGCGGCGGGAGCACGCGTGCGCCAGCAGCTTCGGCGTGGTCGGCGTGGCGGGCTTCATCGGCCTTCATCACTTCCAGGATCGCGCGGCTGCGCGCGTCGGCTGCGGGGAGCGAATCGAGGTGTTCGTCGATGTGCGCCTCGACCTGGCGTTCGGTTTCCACCACGAACCCCAGGTTCCAGCCGTCGCCGCGAAGTCCGGCGAGGGCGCCGATCGCGAAGCTGCCGGCGTACCACACGGGATTGAGCAGGCTCGGGCGGCTGTCGAGTTCGCGCAGGCGATCGGCGCACCATGCGAGGTGGTCGGTTTCCTCCTGCGCGGCGGCGAGCAGGTGCGCGCGCGTCGTCTCGTCGCGCGCCACGGCCGCCTGCCCGCAATACAGCGCCTGCGCGCAGACCTCGCCGACGTGGTTGATGCGCATCAGGCCGCTGGCGTGGCGGCGTTCGTCTTCGGACAGTTCGATCTGGGCGACGTCGCGTGACGGGTTCGCGCGCTGCGCTCCGGGCGCGCCGAAGACGGTGTCGAGCGCGCGCTGGGTGTCGTTGAGGAAACGGTCGAGGGGCGTGAGCTGGCGGGTCGTGTCCATGCCGGCAGTTTACGCGCCGGGGGAAACCGGCTGCGGTGAAGGCGTCGCTTCGATGCGCTCGGCCAGCCATTCCAGCGGGTGCTGCACCGCAACCGCGGTTCCATTGGCCAAATGCAGGCGGCAGCCGAGGTTGGCGCTGAGCAGCCGCGTCGCGCCGCTTTCGTGCATCTGCTTCAGCAGTGGCGCGCGGAACTTGGCCGCTCGCGCCGGGTCTTCCAGCATCTGCGCGCCCGATGCGCCGCAGCAGTCGGAGGCGTCGAGTTCGACGATGTCCACCCCCGGCACCGTCGCCAGTAGTGCCCGCAACGTTGCCGCCGAACGGACCACGTTGCGCTGCGTGCATGGCAGGTGTAGTGCGACGCGTTCCGGGCCTGCGCGCCATCGCCAGCGTTCGGGATGGTCGGCGAGCTGGCGGGACAGGAATTCGATGGCGTCGACAGTACGGTTGGCCTGCCCGTCCAGTGCGTTCGATACGGCCTCGTGGCAGCCGCTTGCGAGGGTGAGGACGCTGCCCGATGCGCCGAACGCCGCGCGATTGGCTTGCGCGAGCCGTTGCGCGCCTTCGGTATTGCCTGCATGCGCGTGCACGCTGCCGCAGCAGGTCTGGCCCGGGGGAATGCCGACCCGGACGCCGAGCGCCGCGAGGCACTGCGTCAGGGCCTCGCGCAAACCGGATTCGTAGGCGCCGGCCGCGCATCCCACGAACAGCGCCACGTCGGTTCGTTCGTCCGGTAATGCCGACGCAGGGTGCTGGGCAGCCGCGGGCGGCGGGAGTAGCCGCCATCGCGCGGGAAGCCACGGGTGCAGGCGGCCGTAGGTGCGCAGCACGAAGCGCAGGAGGGCGGGGCGGGCGACTAGGGCTTCGATCGCCCGCTGGCGCCATCCGGCGGGGCGTCGAACCCGCTGGCGAGCGCGCGCCTGGACCAGCAGCGCGCCGTACTGGACGCCGGCCGGGCAGACCGCCTCGCAGCCGCGGCAGCCCAGGCAATGGTCCAGATGGGCGTCCCCGGCCGCCGTGGCTTCGATGGTGCCCAGTTCCCAGGCCCGGGCCAGGGCGATCCGGCCCCGCGGGGATTCGGTTTCGAGCCGGGATTCGGAATAGGTCGGACAGGCAGGCAGGCATAATCCGCACTGGACGCAGCGGTCGGCCAGCGCCACCAGCGGATCGGGCGCGGCGGGGCGGGATGAGAGGGCTGCGGGCGGCATGGCGCGATTCTAGCCGGCCCGGCCAGCCGCCCGGACCGGCGCGACTTGCAGCGCCCGGCCGACCCGGCTATCATTCCGCCTCTTCGTTTTACCCCCTCTACAACGCGTGGCGAAGTTCCGCCGGTCCGGCCTTGCCGGAAACGAGTACGGAACCAGCTCGACCGGAACACCATCAAAGACCAGTCATGAAGACTTTTACCGCCAAGAACGAGACCGTCCAGCGTGACTGGTACGTCGTAGACGCCGAAGGCAAGACCCTCGGCCGCCTCGCTTCCGAGCTCGCCCGCCGTCTGCGCGGCAAGCACAAGCCGGTGTTCACCCCGCACGTGGATACGGGCGACTACCTCATCGTGATCAATGCCGAGAAGGTGGCCGTCACCGGCAAGAAGCTGCAGGACAAGCAGTACCACCGCTTCACCGGCTACATCGGCAACCTCAAGACCGAGACGCTCGCCCAGGCGCTGGAGCGCCATCCGGAGCGCGTCATCGAGATCGCCGTGAAGGGCATGCTGCCGAAGAATCCGCTTGGCCGCGCCATGTACCGCAAGCTCAAGGTCTACAAGGGCTCCGAGCACCCGCACGCCGCCCAGCAGCCGCAGCCGCTGGACTTCTGATCCGGACCCTTTTCTAGAGACATCCCATGGCACTCCAGCAGAATTACGGCACCGGCCGCCGCAAGTCCTCCACCGCCCGCGTTTTCCTGCGCAAGGGCGCTGGCAACATCACCGTCAACCAGCGTCCGCTGGATGAGTTCTTCGGTCGCGAAACCGCGCGCATGATCGTGCGCCAGCCGCTCGAACTCACCCAGTCGACCGACAAGTTCGACGTCGTCGTCACCGTCGCCGGCGGTGGCATCACCGGCCA
>Ga0209676_1001160_pt1 | contig 28661 bp, 30 predicted proteins | sample AraplaCvi_mLB_r2_FD_184282 | JGI IMG/M metagenome (GOLD analysis project Ga0209676, IMG submission 184282) | Arabidopsis root microbial communities from North Carolina, USA - plate scrape MF_Cvi_mLB_r2 (SPAdes) (version 2) | ecosystem: Host-associated > Plants > Roots > Endosphere | place: USA... | reverse complement strand
ACATGCTCAACAGCGAAAAGCACAAGGTCGCGCGTTGTGCCGATGGCAGCGTTGGCAGCTGCATCGCACCGTTGACCCAGGAGGCATTGGCCAACCCCAAGGCCTCCGGCGGCGACAAGCCGGCGGTACCCAAGGATGCGCGGGTGATCACCTATTACTACGACACCCCCAGCCTGGGCCAGGCTCGCACCGATTGCGAGCGTAACAATGGCATCTGGCAGACTCACTGAGCCAACTGTTTTACCTGTTCTGGCCCTATCGCCGGCAAGCCGGCTCCCACAGGGATAGCACAGCCCTGAGGTCAATGCGGTCGGTGTGGGAGCTGGCTTGCCGGCGATAGGGCCCCACAGGGAGGGTCAGGCATCAGGGCGAAATCGGGTCGCTCGCCGGGAAAGTCTCGTCCAGCGCATTATCTACCGCGCTTTCCCCGGTTTTTTCACCACAGTGGCAATCAGGCATCCGGCACGGCTCGCCATTGCGGTGCCCGCTGGCACAGGCTTCGCAGCAATACACCTTGCCTTCGAGCTGCAAGGCATTGGCATCCACGGTGCAGGAACAACCGGCACAGGCACAACGCACCTCGTTCATGGTTTGCTCTCCTCGTCATCGATCACATCATCGCTCCACGGTTCGCCATCAAGCGGCGCGGAGCGGGCCAGTTCGGCTTCGTCCAGGCCTATGCCGCCGCCGATCTCACTGGCCTCTACCCGCCGCAGGGTCTTGTCTGCAGGGCCACCGCTGCCGCCCGGTTCGTGCGGGTCGCGGGCGCCGGTTTCATCCAGCAGCGTGTCCGGGCTCAGGTCGTCATAAGTGACGTTGTCCTCGTGCAGGCTGTCGCTCAACGCCTCGCCGCCGGTCATGCCGCTTTCGGCCACGCGCCGGGGCGGGAACTCGCGGGCCACGTCCGCGGCCGGGCGCTCGTCACCCACGCGCCCCTCGCGCTCATCCAGGCGCTCGTCGAAGTCCAGTTCATGCACGCTGCCCATACGGTCTTCGGTGTCGTCAATTTCGCTGGGGGTATACGGCTTCGGTTCATCTGCTCGGGCCATGTGCGTTCTCCGTCAGGTGGCTTCATTCGGTCGACTACACCTGCTGCTGGAAGATTCAGAGTTTTTTTGAACTACCGCCACGGCTGCTGCCTCCCAGCTTAGAGACTGCGAACCGCCCGGAGCCCGCCATGGCCAAGCCCCTGCAGGAATATGCGCGCAAGCGCGACTTCAATGCCACGCCCGAACCCAGCGGCAAGCGCAGCCGTGGCAAGCGGGCCCACGCACTGCAGTTCTGCATCCAGAAGCACGATGCCAGCCACTTGCACTACGACTTCCGCCTGGAGCTCGATGGCACGCTGAAAAGCTGGGCCATCCCCAAGGGGCCGTCGCTGGACCCCAAGGTGCGCCGCCTGGCCGTGCACGTCGAGGACCACCCCTTGGACTATGCCGACTTCGAAGGCCATATCCCCGAAGGCCATTACGGCGCAGGCGACGTGATCGTCTGGGACCGGGGCATATGGGAGCCCGAAGGCGATGCGCGGGAAGCCTATGCCAAGGGCAAACTGCGGTTCCGCCTGCAAGGGGAAAAGCTCGGCGGTGTATGGAACCTGTTCCGCACCCACCTGGCCGGCAAGAAGGAACAATGGATGCTGGTCAAGTCGCACGACGGCCAGGCGCGTAGCGAGGCCGACTACAGCATCGTCGAGGCCCAGCCCGACAGCGTGCTCAGCGACCGCACGCTGGTGCCACGCAAGCCGGCAGCAAAAAAGGCTGCCGCGCCACGTCGCAAAGCCGCCAGCAAAGGCAGGAAGGTGCCGTTGCCGGCGCAACTGCAGCCACAATTGGCCACTTTGGTCGACTCACCGCCCAGTGGCGACTGGCGCTATGAGGTCAAGTTCGACGGCTATCGCATCCTGGCCCGCATCGACGGTGATGACGTGCGCCTGTTCACCCGCAATGGCCATGACTGGAGCAGCAAGATGCCCCGGCAGGTTGCCGCCTTGCGTGCGTTGGGCATCGATTCGGGCTGGTTCGACGGCGAGGTGGTGGTGGCGGACGAAAACGGCGCGGCGGACTTCCAGGCGCTGCAGAACGCCTTCGACACCGAGCATGACGAGCACATCACCTATTACCTGTTCGACCTGCCCTTCCTCGGTGGCCAGGACCTGCGTCAGTTACCCCTGCAGGACCGGCGCAGCACCCTGCAGCGCTTGCTGGAGCACAATGAATCGGACGTACTCAAGTACTCCGCCGACTTTGACCAGCCCGTCGAATCGCTGCTCGACAGTGCCTGCCGGTTGCAACTCGAAGGCCTGATCGGCAAGCGCGTCGACAGCCCCTACAGCGGCCGCCGCAGCCCCGACTGGATCAAGCTCAAGTGCAAGCAGCGCCAGGAGTTCGTGATTGTCGGCTACACCGACCCCAAAGGCAGCCGCAGCGGTTTCGGCGCCCTGCTGCTGGCCTTGCACGACAACGACAGCGGCGAGTTGCGCTATGCCGGCAAGGTCGGCACCGGCTTCAGTGCCACCACGCTGGCCAGCATCCATGCCCGGCTTGAACCGTTGGAAGTCGACAGGCCGGCCTTGCCCAAACCGCCCACCGGCGCCGAAGCCCGCGGCGTGCACTGGCTGAAGCCGCAACTGCTGGCCGAAGTCGCCTATGCCCAGATGACCCGCGACGGCATCGTGCGCCACTCGGTATTTCACGGCCTGCGCGATGACAAACCGGCTACGGCCATCGACCTGGAGCGCAGCATGCCCGCCAAGCCCCTGCCCAAGCGCAAGCAGGCCAAGGCCCCGGAAGCCTTGGGCGAGCTGCGCCTGACCCACCCCGAGCGGGTGATCGACGCCACCAGCGGGGTGACCAAGCGCGAGGTCGCCGAGTACTACGCCGCCGTCAGCCAGTGGCTAATGCCCCAGCTCAAGGACCGCCCGGTAGCGCTGGTGCGCGCGCCTGACGGCCTGGCCGGCGAGTTGTTCTTCCAGAAGAACGCCGGTCAGCTGCATCTGCCCAATGTGCTCAGCTACGACAAGGCCGAGGCCGGCCAGGCGGCGATGGTCATCAACCGCGCCGACACCCTGCTGGGTGCCGTGCAGATGAACATGCTCGAACTGCACACCTGGAACGCCACCGACAAGGATTTCGACAAGCCTGACCGCTTCGTCCTCGACCTCGACCCGGACCCGGCACTGCCGTGGAAGGCCATGCTCGAAGCCACCCAGCTGGCCCTGACACTTCTGGATGAACTGGGCTTGAAGGTGTTTCTCAAGACCAGTGGTGGCAAAGGCATGCACCTGGTCGTGCCGCTGACCCGGCGGGCGGGCTGGGATGAAGTGAAGGCGTTCAGCCACGCCATCGTCGATTACCTGGCCAGGCTGTTCCCCGACAGGCTCAGTGCCGTTTCCGGGCCGAAAAACCGCGTCGGGCGCATCTTCATCGACTACCTGCGCAACGGCAAAGGTGCGACCACCGCCTGTGCCTACAGCCTGCGCGCCCGCGAAGGCCTGCCGGTATCCGTGCCGATCTGGCGCGAGGAACTGCCGCAACTCAAAGGCGCCAACCAGTGGACCATCGGCAACGTACTCGAACGCCTGGGCGATGTGGACGACCCCTGGGCCGATTATGGCAAGACCCGGCAATCGATCACCGTGGGCATGCGCAAGCAGCTGGGGCTGGCTTGATGACGGCTTGCCCGCAGCACTACGCGCGCAGTGGATCATCAAAGGAGGCGACCCCATGAGCATTGTCCAGGATTTTGACCTGACCAACCTCGATCGCCTGCTGCGCGCGTTCGGCGAGCGGCAGCAACCGCTCAACCTGGATACCCAGTTGCCGCAGCTGATCCAGGCACTGCAAGCCGACCACCTCGACCTGTTGCCCCTGCCCGGCCAGGGCAATACCCTGCGGCGCTGGCAAACCCTGGCCCGAGTGGCAGGCTGTGACCTGGCCTTGGCAAAACTCTACGAAGGCCACACCGACGCGCTGGCGATCCTTGCCGAATGTGCTGCCGCCCACCACGCTGGCGAAGGCATATGGGCCGTGTGGGCCGCCGAACCGCCGGATGCCCGCACCTGCATCGTGGCCCGTGATGGCGACCAGGTTCGCCTGGGTGGGCGCAAGGCCTGGTGTTCGGGCGCACTGCAGATCGACCGGGCACTGGTCACGGCCTGGGACCAGCACGACCAGCCGCAGCTGGTGGCCATCGAACTGTCCCATCCCAGCCAGGGCCTTGCCATTGAACGCTGGCAGGCTGTCGGTATGGCCACCACCGCCAGCGTCGAAATCGAATTCGACCACACCCCTGGCATCGCCATCGGCCGCCCCGGGCAATACCTGTCGCGCCCGGGGTTCTGGCACGGCGGTGCTGGCATTGCGGCCTGCTGGTACGGCGCTGCCGAAGCCCTGGCCGATTACCTGCGCGAACACTGCCGCAACCCCCGCCCCGACCCACATGCCGATGCTCACCTCGGGGCTGTCGACGCCGCCTTGTACGGTGCCAGGGCAGCGCTGCGCGAATGCGCGGCATGGATCGACCGCCAACCGGGCGCAGACGCCAGCTTCGAAGTACGCCGCACCCGCGCCCAGGTGGAACAGGCCGTGGAGCAGGTGATCCACCATGTGGGTCGGGCGCTGGGCGCTTCGCCTTTCTGCCGCAACAACCACTTTGCCCGGCTGAGCGCCGATTTGCCGGTATTCCTGCGCCAGAGCCATGCCGAACGCGACCTGGCGGCGCTAGGCGAGCAGTTGGCGCAACAGCCGGCAGGCGTCTGGCAATTATGAGCGAGAACCTGATCCAGGCGAGCAGTGGCACGCCGTGGACGGCTTGGCAGCAGGCCGCGCACCTGGCCAGGGCGACCTGGATTACCCCGCAGCAGCTGTGCCCGCCGGGCCGCCGCCTGGTACTGCTGGCGCCGCATCCCGACGATGAGATTCTCATGGCCGGCGGGCTGCTGGCGGGCTTCCGTGGCCGGGAACACGAATTGGTACTGATCTCTGCGACCGATGGCGAAGCGAGCCACCCCGGCTCTCGTCACTGGAGCGAACACCGTCTGCGCCGGCAAAGGCCGCTGGAAAGCCGCCATGCGCTGCAACAGCTTGACCTCGACCTCGGCCGCCTGGAGTGGCGGCGGCTCCACCTCAAGGACGGCGCCTTGCCACGTGACGAGGCGTTTCTGCTCAACCACCTGAGCCAGTTGCTCAGGCCTGACGACCTGCTGATGGCCACCTGGAGCGGTGACGGCCACTGTGACCACGAGGCGGTGGGCCGGGCTGCGGTGCAGGCGGCGCGGATGCGCAAGGCGCAATGCCTGGAGGTACCCGTGTGGGCCTGGCACTGGGCACAACCGGACGACCCGCGCCTGCCTTGGCCGCGGGCCCACCGCATCCAGCTCGACGAGGCCAGCCTGGCCCGCAAGCGCAAGGCCTTGGCCGCCCATGTCAGCCAGCTCGAGCCGGATGGCCTGCGCCCGCCCGTACTGCCGCCGAACTTGCAGAAGTGTTTGCTGCAACCTTTCGAACTGGTGTTCCTGTAAATGGAGTTGTCATGAGCCTGGACCCACAGTATTTCGCCGACCTGTACGCCACCAGTGAAGACCCCTGGGCATTTCGTACCCGCTGGTACGAAAAGCGCAAGCGCGAGCTGGTCATGGCCAGCCTGCCGCGCCAGTGCTATCAGCGCGTCTTCGAGCCGGCTTGCGCCAACGGCGAGCTCAGCGCCTTGCTGGCCGAGCGTTGTGCCAGCCTGTTGTGCCAGGACCTGGACCCTACTGCGGTAGCCCTGGCCAGTGAGCGTTTGGCGCAGCTGGGTAATGTCTCTGTGGAGCAGGCGCGGCTGCCGGCGGACTGGCCGGGCGGGAGCTTCGACCTGATCGTGCTGAGCGAGGTGGGATACTACCTCAACCCGACCGACTGGCTGCAGGTGATCGAACAGTCGGTGGCCAGCCTGACCTACGACGGCGGGCTGCTGGCCTGCCATTGGAAGCATCCTATTGCCGGTTGCCCGCAGGACGGGCGTGAGGTGCATCGCATGCTGGCCCGGCACCTGCCGCTGCATCTGCAGTTGCAACATGACGAGGCGGACTTCGTGCTGGAATACTGGTCTTCTCAACCCAGCGTGGTCGACCTTGACGAGACCTGCCCATGATTGCCGTTGTTATCCCGGCGCACAACGAGGCCCGGCGCCTTGGGCGCTGCCTGCAGGCAGTACTGGCGGCCGCCCGGCAGGCGCAGCAGGTGGGGTACCAGGTGGAGGTGCTGGTGGTGCTGGACCGCTGCAGCGATGGCAGTGCTGCCGTGGCAAGCCGTTTCGGTGTAACGGCGCTGACGGTGGATGCCGGCAACGTCGGCATGGCGCGCCGGGTGGGTGCGGCCTACATGGTCGAGCGCGGCGCGCAGTGGCTGGCATGCACCGATGCCGACAGCCGGGTACCCGCGCACTGGCTGCTGTCGCAACTGGCCTGCAGGGCCGATGTGGTGTGCGGAACGGTGCATGTCGAGTGCTGGCAGCCCTGGCAGACGGCGGCCTTGCGCAAGCTGTACCACAGCCGTTACCACGCACGTGAGGGGCATCGGCATGTGCATGGGGCCAATCTCGGGGTGTGTGCCGACGCCTATGATCGGGTGGGCGGCTTCCAGCCCCTGGCGGCGCATGAGGACGTGCAGCTGGTCAGCGACCTGCAGGCCAGTGGTGCGCAGATCGTATGGACCGCCAGGCACAGCGTGGCCACCAGCAGCCGGCGCGACAGCCGCGCCCGCGGAGGGTTTGGCGATTATCTGGTGGGGTTGCAGACACAGGTTTGATTCTAGTTCGCACGCGGCGCCTACCCTGTGGGAGCAATTGTCTTGCTAGTGGGCGCGCCCCCTGTGGGAGCGGCCTTGTGTCGCGAAAGGGCTGCAAAGCAGCCCCAGCAATTTCAACGGTTGCGCACTAATCCTGGGGCCGCGTTGCGGCCCTTTCGCGACACAAGGCCGCTCCCACAGGGATCGCGTTATGTACAGCTCCACGCGAGCTGGCTTGCGGTGACGATTCCTTTCACGACGCCTTGCGTGTCTTCTTCGCCGGCTTCTTGCCACCCAGGCTGCGCTTGAGCAGTTCGGTGAGGTCGAGGATGTCCGCACCTTTCCCTGCCTCCGTCGCCTCGCCCTTCTCCACGGTTGCGATCTTGCCCTTGCTGGCCTTCTCTTCCACCAGGTCCATGATGGTCTGGCGAAACACATCCTGGTAGTCCGCCGGTTTCCACGGCCCGCTCATGTCCTCCACCAGCCGCTTGGCCATGTCCAGCTCGCGCTTGTCCACCTTGGCCTCGGTCACACTGCTGTCCAGTTCCAGTGTTTCCAGCCCGCGCACCTCCTCCGGCCAGCGCAGGGTGATCATCACCAACGCGTCGTCCAGCGGCCGCAGCAGGGCCAGGTGCTGGCGGGTGTGCAGCACCACCGTGGCCAGCGCCACCTTGCCGGTTTTGGCCAGGGTTTCGCGCAGCAAGGCGTACACCTTGCCGCCACGACGGTCGGGGGTAAGGTAGTAGGGTGTGTCAAAATACTGCAGCGGGATCTCGCCGGCCTCGACGAAGGAAAAGATGTCGATCGTCTGGGTCGCCTCGGGCCGGGCCTTGCGAATTTCCTCTTCGCTGATGACCACGTAGCGGCCCTTCTCGAACTCGACACCCTTGACGATATTGTCCTTGTCGATGTCCTTGCCGGTGACCTTGTTCACCCGTTTGTAGCCGACCGGCTCCATGCTGCGCTTGTCGAGCCAGTCGAAATCGACCCGCTCGGTGCGCACCGCGGTATTGAGGGCCACCGGTATGTGCACGAGGCCGAAACTGATGGCGCCTTTCCAGATTGCCCTAGCCATTGGTGGTGCTCCCAGGGTTGCCTGCCAGTACCTGAATCGACTGCAACGGGTGGCGAAGGTTTAGCCGCCCCGCCCTACGGCAGCGGGTTGCCGCCCGTCACGCCGAACACTTCACCGGTGATGTAGCTGGACTCCTGGCTGGCCAGCAACACATACACCGGTGCACATTCGGCGGGCTGCCCCGGGCGCTTCATCGGCGTTTGCGCGCCGAAGTCGGGGATTTTCTCCGGTGGTTGGCCACCGCTGGGTTGCAGCACGGTCCAGATGGGGCCCGGGGCCACGGCGTTGACCCGGATACCGCGCTCGATCACCTGCTTGGCCAAGGCCTTGGTGAAGGCGACGATCGCGGCCTTGGTGGTGGCATAGTCGAGCAAGGTGGCCGAAGGCTGATAGGACTGGATCGAGGCGGTGTTGATGATGGTCGCCCCCGCCGGCATCAGCGGCACGGCCGCCTGGCAGAGCCAGAACAGCGCGTAGACGTTGGTTTTCAGGGTGTGGTCGAACTGCTCGTGGCTGACCTGGCTGATGTGCTTGCGCGCTTCCTGCTTGCCGGCGACGTTGACCAGAATGTCCAGGCCGCCCAGCTGCTCGTGGGCCTGGTCGACCAGTTCCTTGCAGAACTGCTCATCCTTCAGGTCACCGGCAATGGCCACCACCTTGCGGCCTTCGGCTTCGATCAGCTTGATGACTTCGCGAGCGTCGGGTTGTTCGATAGGCAGGTAATTGAGGGCAATGTCGGCGCCCTCGCGGGCAAAGGCGATGGCCACGGCGCGGCCGATGCCCGAATCCGCACCGGTGATCAGCGCCTTGCGCCCTGCCAGGCGGCCAAAGCCCTTGTAAGTGGTTTCGCCGTGGTCAGGCTCGGGCTGCATGTTGGCATCCAGCCCAGGTGCCGGCTGGCCTTGAGCCGGGAACGGTGGGTGCGGGTACTGGGTCAGCGGGTTCTGCATGCTGAACTGGTCGTGGGGTTTGTTGGGCATGGGGGCCTCTCCTCTGCTGAAACCGGTATAGGCCCTTCGCGGGCTTGCCCGCTTCCACAGGTCTTGAAGCTGGTGATAGTCCTGTGGGGACGGGCAAGCCCGCGAAGGCTGCTCTACCGTTTTCGAGGTAAACCGCCACCGATGGTTGTTTCCGACTGGCCCCTACACCGACCAGCGGTCGATACGTCAGTCAAAGTGATCAGTTGCGCACCTCGACAGCGTCGACATCCGGCGCGTCCGGTGCATCAGGCGCGTCTGGCGCATCGTCCACATCCGCCCTGGCAGCGTCCCTGGCTGCATTGGCCGCGACCTTGGCGGCGTCCCTGGCATCATCAGCCGTCGCCCTGGCTGCATCTCTGGCTGCGTCAGCCTGGCTTCTGGCTGCGTCGCGGGCCGCATCTGCCGCGTCCCTGGCAGCGTCTCTGGCTTCATCTGCACCTGTCAAACCAGCAGCTTTTGCAGCGTCGCGGGCTGCATCTGCCTCGGCTCGGGCTGCGTCTCTGGCTGCATCTGCAGTCGCTTTGGCCGCATCCCGGGCGGCATCTGCCTCAGCCCTGGCAGCGTCTCTGGCTGCATCAGCATCGTTTCGGGCTGCGTCCCTGGCGGCGTCTGCCGCATCGTTGTCGTCGTTGTCGTTGCCGTTGTCATGCGCATCGCCTGGGCCTCTGCCGGCCATGCCACCATGGTCACCATCGCCAGCCCCCGGGCCACCATGGCCGCCGCCGCCATCACCACCATGACCACTGCCTCCGCCTCCGCTGCTGCCACCGTGACCACCGCCACCACCGTGACCACCGCCGCCGTGACCACCGCCACCGCTGCCACCGTCCTTGGCGTACACGCTGGAGAAACTACCGATGTAGTCGGGCACCAGGACGGTCGAGGCCGACAGGACGCCACCCATTGCCAATGCCAACAAACATTTCTTGAGCAACATGATGCACCTCCGCTTGGCGTTGCGCCGTCATCTCCGTATCGAACGCAATGACCAATGGGTTCGCAACCGCCCATGAAGCGGACAGCCGACCGGCGCGCCCCTAGATCTGCAGTGTCAGCCTGCAGCTTCGGGTTTCGCACTATCCTTCAGTGCCAGTCAGCATCGTTGCGTGGGAAATATTCCCACATATTAAGACTAGTACTGACTGCCCCAGTTCCAATGACCGGATATCAGGCCAACGTTGGCCGTGCCACCTGCAGCAATCACGCCTGGCTGAACAGCACCCGCCTGAAAGCCTCGGCCGCCAGGTGTACCTGCACCGCCCAGTCCTGCGCCGCCTCACTGCCGGCGTCATCGGAAATGTACTTCAGGCACACGAACGGGATGCCTTCGCTACGTGCGATCAGCGCCAGTACGTAGGCTTCCATGTCGACCACGTCATAAGGCGCATCGCCATGGTTGATCTCGAAGCTGTCGCCACTGCCGCAGGTTTCCAGGGCCAGGCCTGGGATCTGCGCGCCGTGCTCCAGCACCACCGGGGTGTCCGACAAAGGCGTCTGGTAGCGGGCGAAGCCCAGTGGGGTCACGTCCATGTCGCGCTGCACGAAGCGGGTGCAGCACACCACCTCGCCCTTGCCATGGCGCTGGCTGCCGGCCGAGCCAAGGTTGACGATCAGCCTGGGCCGGCGTGCGGCAATGGCCTTGGTCAGGGCGATGGCAGCATTGACCTTGCCGATGCCGGTGAACACCGTGTTGAGGTTAGCGAATACATCGCCGGCCTCGGCTTCAAGGGCGAAGACAAACAACGTGTCGTCGAGGGAAACGTCGGGAAATTGCTTGATCAGCATCATGGCGCAGGGGGTTCCGAGTGGCTGCGAAAGGCGCGGCCATTTTCAGCCAACCCCGGCTAATTGCAAGCCCCGGCGGCCACCACGGCCCGTAACGCCTGCGCCCTGCCCAGGCCGGCAGCGCTGGCCTGGGCCAGGCACTGCAATTGCTGGTCGGCGTGGGTACCGTCGCGCAACAGGCGGTGTGCATGGTGGAAGGCGCGTTCGGCGTCTGCCGTGTCGATCGGCAACTGCTCCTGCAACTGGGCCAGCCACCCTTCGGCCGTGACCGGCTGTTGCTCATGCAGGCCGATGAATTCGCCCTGGCGCCCATGGCGCATCGCGCGCCAGTAGTTTTCCTGGGTGATCCAGCGCTGCTCGCGGTTACACGCCGCCGGGTCGTGCCGGTACAGGATGCTGTGCTCGATCAGGTGGCGAAACAGCGCGGCGATGCACAGCGCGTCCTCCAGCCGCGGGCAGCCATCGCAGATGCGCAGCTCGACCGTCGGGAAGCGCCGCGAAGGCCGGATCGCCCACCAGAAGTCGCCATCCGCGGCCAGCGACCCTGTACGTTGCAGCAAGGCGCGGTAACGCTCGTAGGCGGCCCAGTCCGGCAAAGGCTCGGGCAAGCCCATGTGCGGCCACTCTCCGCAAATCACCCGACGGTAGCTCATGTAGCCGGTGCACTGGCCGGCCCACAGCGGCGATGACGTACTCAGCACCAGCAACAGGGGCAACCAGGCCAGTACACGGTTGATCAGTTGCATGCGGTCACAGCCTGGCGGTACGCCCACGTGAACATGCAGGCCGTTGAGCAGGCTGCGCCGCGCCACATGCCGGTAGTCGGCGAACAGTTGCCGGTAATGCGCCGGGGCAGCCGGTTTCTGCCGCAGCCAGGCGGCATTGGGGTGGCTTGCCGCACCGTACAGGCCCATGCCCTCTTCGGCCAGCACCGAATTCAACCGCTGGCGGCCATGCTGAAAGAACTCGCGCGCCTCGAACAGGTTGGCGAACACCGGCGAGGCCACCTCGATCTGGCTGCGGAACATTTCCTGGGCGAAATGCCGGCCCAAGGCATCCTTGCAGCGCCCGATCAGGGCAGGCGCAGGTGTGGCAGGTACCTGCCCTGTGTCCAGGTTCACCAGCAGGTACTCTTCCTCGATGCCGAACGTGCAGGGTCGGGCCATGCTGCCTCAGCTATTGCGGGTGACGGTGAGCACCACGGCGGCGATGCGCTCGACCTGCTCGTAACCAGGTTCGTCCAGTTGCTCGCCAAACACGTCCGGGTCGATTTCCCGATACACCCAGGACCATTTAGGCCCCGCCAGGCGCAGGCGAATGGCTTCGAGCAAGGCGTCCCGGCCTTCGATGATCGCCACGCCGGTATACAACAGTAGCGTGCCTCCTGAACCAAGCCGCTCGCAGGCCTGTTCGACGATCCGCAGCGACAGCTGCGCGCCGAGCGAACCACCGCCATGCCGATAGGTGCGTTCGCCGGCATCCAGCATGTATGGCGGGTTGGCAACGACAAGGTCGAACAGCCCGGTAATGCCATCAAGCAGATCACTCGGTTCCACGGACACATTGCTCAGGCCCGCCAATGCCGCGTTGATCGCGGTGTAACGCAGCGCAAGCGGGTTTATGTCCACGGCGCTGACATGGGCATGGGGCGCCCCGCGGGCAATCAGCAACGCGCCGACACCCGTGCCGCAACCAATGTCCACGGCATGCTCGACGCGCTTCGGGGTGCGTTGCAGATGATCCTGGATCACCTGGGCGAAACGGTAACTGTCCGGGCCGAGAAACACCGCGTCGGCGTCCTCGGTGGGGTATGCAGAGTGCACCAGCAACAGATCGTCTACCGTCGACCAGCGCACGGTACTGATCAGCAACTCGCCGTGCGCCTTGAGCACCTGGGCCAGCCGCATCTGATCCAGTTCATCGGCAGACACCAGTGACGAACGGAACGGGCGGCTCCAGCCGAATACATCGCGCACTGTCCTGGCCTGCGCAGCGTCCGGGCGCGCATTCACGCGCGCATGGGTGGCCGGGGTGACACAGGTGAAGCGATAGCCATCGGCGCGCAGGCGCCTGCATTGCTGGCCACCCGGCGCTACTTGCGTGCTACCGGCCTGATCGAGCAGCATCAGCGGGAGACCTCCTGAATCAGGCCGGTAGCACGCAAGTAGCGCCGGGTGGCCAGCAATCCTTCCGGTGTTGCATGGCGGTTACCCCCCATCGAGTCGATCAAGGTTTCGATCCCGGCGTCCGCGGCAGGCGTCGCAAGCGTATCGTCCGACTGCGCTTGCACCTCCCAGCTGCCAGGCAGCACGCGGCGGCCCCCGGCTTGCCAGCCTGCGGCGATCCAGTCGTGCCACAGTTGTTTTTCATACGCCGTGAACACGCCATACATGGGTGCCGACGGGCCGTCGATGAGCGCCCACCAACGGCTGTTGACGGGGGGCTCACCGCGACGGATCCAGCCCTGCGCCTGCAGGGCCTGCAGAAACGCGGGCATGGCGCCGGGCTCGGCCAGCCATTGATTGACGGTGCGCTTTTGCAAGCGGCAACGGTCGGAATGCATGAACTGGCCGAAGTTGCGCTTGTGCTCCAGTGCCGACAGCAGCTCGGATTCGAGATCGAAGCTGCTGATCAGGCTGGGTGTATCGAGCCCCAGGTCGTTCAAGCGATACCCGTTGCGCACGCGCTGGTAGAACTGACCGGCGTCGTCGACCGGGCATAGTTGGCGCAGCGCCTGGATGGACAGATGTGCATGCCCGCTGGCTGCGTTGTCGATGGTCACGTGAAGCTGGAAGTAATGGCCATCGATGCCCAGTTCCGCCAGTTCGTAGGTGGTAATCAGCAAATGCAACGGTGGCTGTTCATAGCCCAGGTTGTAGCCGATCACCTCGGCCAGAAACTCATCACCGTGGCGCCCCAACGCCAGCTGCACGGCGCCTTGCAGGTAACGCTGGTCGTCCAGTTCAGGCAGGTTCAGGCAACCCAGCCGGCTCAACAGCCTTTGGTAGATCAGTACATGGTTGCAGCGCGGGTCGCCGCCGCCCAGTTCTTCGATATAGGTGCGAATCAGGCCGTGATAGCGTGGGTCGCCCCAGTGTCGCAGGGTGCTGTGCAGCCACGCCCCGTCCACTGCCTTGGTGGGCGCCACTTGTTGCAGGAACCACAACGCCTGGGCGCGGTTGGCAAAATAGCGCCGTGGTGCGCCTTGGCGGCGTTGCTCGAGGTAACCGGCATAGGCTTCAGCCACCTGGCTGGCGTGACGAGCGCTCCAGGCATCCAGCTGAGCGGGATCGGCTGGCAGGTCATCCGGCAAACGCTGCGCGCATGCCAATTGTTCGTTCAGCCACGAAGTGCTCGTGGTGTCGTGGCCTTCGAGCAACGTCTGGTATCGCTGCTTCAGGCTTGGCCCATTTGCCGAAGCCGGTATCACCGCGTCGGTCTTGCGGGTCATTACCGTCATGCCGTAGTCCTTGTCCGCGTTTTATTGGCTGGGTTTCTGACCGGGCATCGGTTCAGGGTCTGGCGCAGGTTGTGGAGCAGGTTTGTCGCCAGGTTGCTGCATCTGCAAAGAGGGTTTGCTTTGGTCGGCATCCTTCGCCGGGTGATCGTTGTCCCGGTCAAAGCAACCACCCAGCAAACCAAGCGTGCCCACCAGGGCTATCAGGGGGATCAGGCGCATGGGGTTCTCCTTCTGTGCAAAATCGCAGTGCCCGATCACCCGGGCACTGCGTAGCCTCACTTACGAACGGCCGCCCTTGCGGCCCGATTCGCTGGTACGGCCACCACCGGAATGCTGGCCGCCCTTGCGCCCAGCTTCGGAGGCTTTTTCGCGGTCATTGGCAAAGTTGCCCGGGTTCTTGTTGCCACCTTGGCTACCTTGCTGGTTGCCGGTGCGGCTGTTCTCTTTGTTGGCCATGGTCTTAAACCTCGTATGACTTAGGAATGCACAGCATTACCTGCCGTACACCAGTTCGGAGTTCGGTCATTTCCGCAGATTCGGTTTAATGCGAAGCGTTCGGACCAGCGGCATTAAATAAGCGGCACCCGCATATTTGGCGCACCTGTCAGTCGCGCGTTGGGCTATCCAGGCGTGCCTGTCGCCTTCCCAGCCAAGCGCCGGTCATTGCCCAGCCCAAGGCAATCAGCGTACCGATCAGCATCGCCAGTTGCGGATGCTCGCCCATTACGTCCAGTGCCCGCTTGAGCCAGCCACTCAAGGCATCACCGCCGCGGTAGATCACGGTGTCGATGAAGTTCTTGGCCTTGTACTTGTCCGCAGCGGGCAGCACGGTGAACAGCATCTCCCGCCCCGGCCGCACCAGTGCGTACTCACCGGCCCGACGCACCACCATCACCACCACGAAAACCGCGAACACCGGGGCCAGTGCCAGCCAAAGGAAGCCCGCGGCGATGACCAGCGGCACGGCCACCAGCAGCACCCCCACCCCTAGCCGACCGGCCAGGCGACCGGTGAGGAACACCTGGGTGAGGATGGCCAGTGCCTGTACCACAGTGTCGATCAGGCCGAATACTTGAGTTTGCCGGGTACGGTCGGTGAAGGTTTCGCTGACGATGCGCGCCTGTTCGAAATACAGGAAGGTGCTGACACTGGCGAGCAACACCACGAACAAGGCAATGCCCAGCAGGTAGGACGAGCGCAGCACGGCAGTGGCACCGGCAAACGGGTTGCCGCCCAGTGGCCGGGCATCGGCTCGCTCGGCTTGGGCCGACAATGGATGGCGCATTCGCCAGCGTTGCAGGTACGACGCAGCGCCGACGCTGCCCAGCAGTAACGCCGCGGCCAGCACCAGCAACCCGGCATGGCCCAGCGGCACCACCAGTAGCGTGCCCAGGATGGGGCCACTGAGCCCCCCCAGGCTGGCACCGGCCGCCAGCAGGCCGAACAGGCGTTTGCCTTGCGCAGTGGAAAACACGTCGGCGAGCACACTCCAGGCCAGCGAGATGCTCAGCAGGTTGAATACCGACAACCAGATGTAGAAGGCCCGGGCCGTCCATGGGGCGTCAGGGTCACGGGCAAACAGCATGGCGAACAGCAGCAGGTTGCTGGTGAAGAAGCCGTAGGTCCAGGGCAGGATGGCTCGGCGCTTTACCCTGGAGGCCAGCCAGCCAAACACCGGCAGGCACGCCAGGGTGGCGATGAAGATGCCGGTGAACAGCCATTGCAGGTTGTCTACGCCGCCGGCGACGCCCATGGTTTCACGCACCGGGCGCAGCATGAAGTAGCCAGTGAACAACAGGTAGAACAGCAGCAAGCCGGCGATCACCGCCGGCCCTTCGCCGGGCTGGATGTTCAGCCCCTGGTCCAGGCGCCGCCGCCAGGCTGCCATGGTGTCAGGCAAACTGCTCGATCAGCGCCTGTTGCTGCGCCTGGGTCAGCAACGGCCCGTACCCGGCCTTGAGCTGGTCAAGTTGGCGCTCGGGCCGGCTGGTCGCGGGAATGACCGAGGTCACCGCGGGGTGGCTGATGGCGAATTTGAGGAACAGCTGCGCCCAGCTGCCGATACCGGCTTCTGCGGCCCAGCCAGGCAGGGCCTGGTCCTTGACCCGGGCGAACAGGCGGCCATCGTCGAATGCCCGGTTGATCAGCACGGCGACCCCCTTGTCCTGGCACAGCGGCAGCAATTCGCGGGCGGCGTCAGGGGCATTGACCGAGTAGTTGATCTGGATGAAGTCCAGCGCTTCGCTGCGCACGATGCGCGCGACCTCGTCCTGGCCACTGTTCAGGTAATGGGTGATACCGACATAGCGGGCCTTGCCCTGCTGCTTCAATTCGCGGGCATAGGGCAGCTGGGTCTGCCAGTCGCGCAGGTTGTGGATCTGCAGCAAGTCGACTTTGTCGGTACGCAGGCTCTTGAGGCTGCCGGCCCATTGCGCTTCGGCCTCTGCCCGGCTGTCGGCGGCGATCTTGGTAGCAATGAAGCATTGCCGGTGCCAGCCGCCCTCTTCCAGCAACTGGCCGAGAATGCTGTCGGCGCCACCGTAGTTGGGTGAGGTGTCGATGACCCGGCCACCGCCTTCGAAGAACGCCTTGAGTGCGACTTTCAGCTGCTGGTACTGGGCCGAGCCGGCTTCTACCTCGAAACTGCCGGAGGTGCCGGCACCGATCACCGGCAGCGCTTCACCGGTGCTCGGCACTTTGCGGGTCAGCAAACCCGTCGGGCTAGCGGCGTGCAACCAGGGGCTGGCAGCCAGCAAGCCCAAGGTGGCACCCGCACGTAGGACATCACGACGTGCATACATGGAAAAGCTCCCGTCATGAGGCGGAAACTTTCAAGGCTAGCCGCTATACCTCGCTGCGCCCGGTGTTTCTGTATCTGGATATTTAGCGATCAGGCTTGCAGCAGCACGCTCAGGTCGACCCCTGCCTCGCTCATCGGCGGGCACCAGTAGTAGCCACCGCTCAGTGGCCGGCTGAAGCGGTACAGGCCGTCGATGATGCCGTCCTCCAGGCCGCTCATGCGCCGCAGCTGCACTTCGAACGCATCGAAGCTGTGACCAAGGGCCACGAAGGCCAGGCCAGCGCCGCGTTGATCTGCCCAGGCCACCGAACGACGGACCATGAACGCCTCCGGTTCGAAGCTCTCTTGCGCCGTGCGCTTGACGTGGGCGGACGCCGGGGCGTCGTCGAGCTCTTCGTTGTCGCTCAGGCGGCGCCCGATGATGTTGTCCTGGTCGGCCTGGGGCAGCGACTTGAAGTACTCAAGGTCGTGCTTCCACAACTGGAACGCGGCAAAGCTGGAGCCATCGGCACCAATGGCCGCCTGCACGGCCGCTTCGTCCACCGGGTTTTCGGTGCCGTCTTCATAGCCGGTCAGGTCATGGCCGCCACGGTGCAGGAAGCCGTCGACACTATCGGCCAGGCGCAGGGCGGGTGCCAGCGCCCGTTCCAGGGCCTGGGCCCGCAGCAGCAGGTCACCGCGCTCGTTGCCACGCAGCCACAGCCACAGGGCGTGTTGAGTGCTGGGGTTCTCCACAGCGGCATCCAGCTGCGGGAAGGCGCGCAAGCCAGGCACTTCACGGCCCAGGGCCTTGGCCAGCGGGGCGCCGACACCCAGGATCAGCTGTTCGCCATCGACCTGCGGCAACAAGGCATCCAGCGCTGCAGGCAGGGCCTCGGGCGACTGCAGGGTGAAGAACAGGTGACGGGCGTGGGCCGGCACCGGGGTGGCAAGCAGACCTTGCTGGAACGGCATGACAGGCTAATCCTCGGTTAAAACGGGAATGCTACTTTGCCTGCAGGCCCACTGCAACGCGGCATGCAGCCTCACTGGCGGCTGCGCTTGGTAACAAACGGTTACCAAGCGCTGGCGCTTTGCAAGTAGCTAGCAACCAGGGGCGGCCTACACTCCTCGGGATCCTTCGCCCGAGAGACCGCCCATGACCGCCTCGCCATTGCTTACCGCCTTTCTGCCGCTGGCCTTGGGCATCATCATGCTCGGCCTCGGGTTGTCGCTGACCCTGGCCGACTTCGCTCGCGTGGTGAAGTACCCCAAGCCGGTAGTGATAGGCCTGGTTTGCCAGATCCTGCTACTGCCGCTGGTGTGCTTCCTGATCGCCAACGGCTTTGGCCTGGAGTCGGCCCTGGCGGTGGGGCTGATGCTGCTGGCCGCCTCGCCTGGCGGCACCACGGCCAACCTGTTCAGCCACCTGGCGCATGGCGATGTGGCGTTGAATATCACCCTGACAGCGGTCAATTCGCTGATTGCGATCCTCACCATGCCTCTGCTGGTGAACCTGTCGCTGAGCTGGTTCATGGCCTCGGACCAGGCCATCCCGCTGCAGTTTGCCAAGGTGATGCAAGTGTTCGCCATCGTCCTGCTGCCGGTGGCGCTGGGTATGCTGATACGCCGCTTCGCACCGGCTTTTGCCGCACGCATGGAGAAGCCGATGAAGCTGGTAGCCGCGTTGTTCCTGGCGTTCACCATCGTCCTGGCCCTGGCCAAGGACTGGCAAACCGTGGTTGCGTACGCGCCAGTGGTGGGCCTGGCTGCGCTGTTGTTCAACCTGCTGAGCCTGGGGGTGGGCTACTGGGTGCCGCGCCTGCTGAACATTCCCAAGCGTCAGGCGATTGCCATCGGCATGGAGATCGGCATCCACAACGGGACCCTGGCAATTGCCCTGGCATTAAGCCCTTCACTGCTGAACAACGCCACCATGGCGGTGCCGGCGGCGCTGTACAGCCTGATCATGTTCTTCACGGCGGCGGGGTTTGGCTGGTGGGTGAGCCGCGGGCATGTGGCGGTGCAGCCCAAGGGTGAAACAGTGAATTGAGGCGAGTTCCCTGTGGGAGCGGGCGTGCCCGCGAACACCGGCAAAGCCGGTGCCATCCACCGCGCTGCCTGCTTCGCGGGCACGCCCGCTCCCACAGGTCAGGTGCAAGCCGCTGTCACAACTGGCTGCGCCTACGCCGCAACTGCTGCTTCAGCACCTTCAACGGCGGGGCATAGAAGAACCCGAACGACACACTCCCCGTGCGCCCTTTCACCGCATGGTGCAACCGGTGCGCGCGATGCAAACGCTTTAGGTAGCGGTTGACCGGCCGTGGCTTGCGCGGCCAGTGCCGGTGAAAGAACCCGTCGTGGGCCACGACATACAGCAGGCCGTACCCCGCCACCCCGCCGCCCACCCACTGCAAGGGTGCATGCCCACCCTTGCCCAGGGCCACCAGCGCCGTGGCGATCCCCCCCAGGGCCACCAGGTACAGGTCATTGGTTTCGAGCATGCCCAGTTGCGGCTCATGGTGCGAGCGGTGCAGCCACCAGCCCCAGCCATGCATGATGTACTTGTGAGCCAGCGTGCCAACGCCCTCCATGGCCACCAGGGTGCCGAACAGCACGGCGAGATTGAACAGCATGGGACGTTCCGGGTGATGGCAAGGGAAGGCGCAAGGGTACCGATTGCCCGTGTTTTTTTCCATGCAGGCGTGACCGGCTGCAGGCCTGGTGCGACAGATCAGGACGGCCCCTTTGAAAAGGATTGACTCATGCGCATACGCCCTACCCTTGAACACGACATTCAGTGCCTTCCGGACGTCGAGCGCTCGGCAGCTCAGGCCTTTGTTGCCTTGCCGGCGCTGGCCTGGCTGGCACAGGGTGATGTGATGGGCCACGACGCACACCGGGCTTTCGTCGACGTGGGCGGTAGCTGGGTGGCTGAGGACATGCAGGGGCGCATTCTGGGGTTTGCCTGTGCCCGGTTTGCGGGGCAGGCGCTGCATCTTCACGAAGTTTCGGTGCGCCGGGAGGCCCAGGGGCAAGGCGTCGGGCGCAGGCTGGTGCTGCAAGTAGCCGATATCGCACGCCAGGCGGGAGCGAAGGCGCTGACCCTGACCACCTTTGCCGATGTGCCGTGGAATGCACCGTTCTATGCGCGGCTCGGGTTCGAGGTGATTGATGACGGGCTGCTGGACGAGCGGCTGCGGGGTATTCTGGCCAGCGAGCTTGCCCATGGGCTCTTCGGGCGCTGTGCGATGCGCCTTTGTGTAGGGGCTGAGGCCCAAGGGCTGCTGCGCAGCCCATCGCCGGCAAGCCGGCTCCCACCTGGACCGCATTGACCTCAAGCCATGTGCAGTACCTTTGGGAGCTGGCTTGCTGGCGATAGGGCTCTGACAGGCAATACAGGACAGCTGCTCCTACAGGGGTGCCACCAAGCCTGAGAGCAGTGATATCCCTGTGGGAGCTGGCTTGCCGGCGATAGGGCCGGTACAGGTATTCAAAGAAATCATTCTTCCAGCCCGACCGCCACACTCCCCGCCATACAATACCCATCCCGGCCCTGGCGCTTGGCCTGATAAAGCGCCGCATCCGCCGCCGCCATCAGCCGCTCGGCCGTCACCCCCTCCCGCGCCAGGTCACCCACGGCAATGCCCGCACTGAACGATACCCGCCCCAGTGGGCTACCCGCATGCTCCAACAGCTGCCGGCGCAACAGCTGCTGTACCTCCTGCACCAGCAGTTCCGCCCCGCGGGCATCCGTATCGGGCAGCAGCAGAGTGAACTCTTCGCCCCCAAAACGCACAGCCAGGTCGGCCGGCCGCTTCAGCGCCTGTTGCAGCAACTCGGCAAAACGCCGCAGGCACTGGTCGCCCGCAGGGTGGCCGTAACGGTCGTTGTAGGCCTTGAAGTAGTCCAGGTCGAGCATCACCAGCGCCAGCGGATAGCCCTGGCGTCGCGCCCGGCGCAGCTCCGGCTCGAACACCGCATCCAGCCGCCGACGGTTTCCCAGGCCGGTCAGGCTGTCGGTGAGCGCCAGGGCCTTCAAGGTCTGGTGTGCCTGGTGCAGGGCCCGCTCGATGGCAATACGCTCGCGTAGCTGGCGCAGCACCACACCACCAAAGGCCGCCAACCCCACCAGTAGCAGCAGCAAAACCGACACCGATTTGATCGCGTCGCGGCGCCACGGGGCGATGATCGACTCCCGCGACAAGCCCGCCTCCACCACCAACGGATAGCTCGACAGCGCGCGATAGCCATACAGCCGTGGCGTACCGTCCACCACGGCGACCGCCTCGACCACCCCTTCGTTTGCATGCGGCAAGTGGTTGCGGAAGATCTCGCTGTTGCGCAGGCTGCGGCCCACCGCCTGCTCGACGAACGGCCGCCGCACCAGGATGGTACCGTCACGCTTGGCCAGTACCAGTGCGCCACGTTCGTCGATCTTGAAGTCGCCGTAGTAACGCACGAACCAGTCCACCTTGATGGTGCCCAACAACACCCCGGCAAAACTGCCGTCGGCATGGTCCAGGCGCCGTGAAATGGGGATGATCAGGTCCCCCGTGGAGCGGCTGCGCACCACTGAGCCGATGTGTACCCCTCGGTCGGTATGCTCGCGGTGGTAGATGAAGTAATCACGGTCGGCATTGTTGGCATTGGGCGGGACGAGCGCCTGGTCAGTGACGATCCAGCTGCCATCCGGGCCGTACACGAACAACCCGTGCAGCTGCGGCATGATGTTTTTTTGCTGGACCAGCAAGGCATGCAGGCGCGGCCGGTCGATATGCTCGAAACCGTCACCTTCCAGCCGCTCGGCCAGCGCCGCGGTGATGGCGTCGACCTGGCGGATGGCGTCTTCGGCATGTTGTGCCGTGGCCCGGGCCAGGTTGGTAACCATGTTCTCGGCATTGGTGAACGCGTGCCGGTAGTCGCGCCAGATACGCCAGCCTTCCACTACAGCGAAGGCCAGCATTACCACCAGCATGAACGCGAGCACCAGGCGGAACAGCGCCACGGCGCGGCCCTCGCCGCTTACCGCGAAAAGTCCGTCCTCATCCTGTTTCCTGGCTGCACCCATTGAATTCCCTGGCCATACCGCGTTCGCCGCTGTTCACTATAGTTCAGCACCACCTGAGCGAAGCCGGCCAGTAAAAAGATTAAACCTTTGCCGCGCCTGCACCCTCAACCGTACGCGACACTGAGGTCGCGTCACGGTTTAAGGAGTGAAGCATGAGCAGTCTTTTCATCAAGCGAGTCGGTTTTTCCATGGTGCTGGGCCTGGCATCGGTACACGCATTGGCGGCGGACTCCGATGACTTCGTCGAGGCGGCCACCGAAGCCGGCATTGCCGAGGTGGTCACTGGCAAACTGGCCCTTGAAAAAAGCCAGGATGCCGAGATCAAGACCTTCGCCCAGCAGATGGTCACCGACCACACCCAGGCCAATCAGAAGCTCGGCGACATCGCTCGCAAACTGGACATTTCCGTACCCGACGAAGCGGCAATCACCGACAAGGTCAAGAAGATGATCCTGGAATGGCGGGAGGAATCGTTCGACAAGTCCTACGTCAACAACCAGGTCGACGCTCACGAAAAGGCGGTGGAGCTGTTCAAGAAGGAGGCGGCTTCGTCAGACAAGGCTGAGCTCAAGGCCTTTGCGAGCGAAACCCTGCCCAAGCTCGAACAGCATCTGGAGCATGCCAAGGCGCTTCAGGCCAAACACGGCAAGTGAGGCCCGCCATGAGCAACGATGCATTGAAAGCCGAAGTGCTGACTCGTCTGCTGCACGCTCATCCCCAGGGGCTGGGCAAGGAAGTGCTGGACAACTACCGGGGCGAGAAAGCCGTTGCCGGTATGCTGAAGACGCTGCAGGAGGCCGGTTTGATCCAGGATGGCAGCGTGGCGGTAAGCAGCGACCACCAGATCAGCGTGAACTATCCGATCAAACTCTCGGCGGCGGGCGTGGAGGCGGCCAGGCAGGCAGAGTCCTGAGTCGAGCGAGCCGGGCTTGCCTGGCCAAGGGCTCGAGCCTGCCGCCCTGGCAATGCCATCCTCATCGCGGGGGCCGCTGCGCGGCCCTTCGCGACACTGCTGCCTTCATGGGGATTTTTCGACATCCCGCGGTGGCTTGGCAGGCCCTTGAGGGTCGACTTGTGGATCCTCCACATCTGGCGAATCAGGGTCGAAACCCAAGTCCTCGCGCTTGTTCGCCTGCTCGGATGAATGGGGCCCTTGGGGGTGTTTTCCTGGTTGTTCTGCTTCAGGCATGAGGCTATCTCCGGTGCGTGTCTAGGGAAGAAACCACCGGCCGGGAAAAGTTTGATTAATCTGTTTTCGCGGCGAGCCGAGTACGGCATTGAACCAGCGCTTCATCACGTTCCTTCAGCTGTTCCTCAAGCCACTGCAGTTGGCGAGCCTGTTCCGCGCACACGTCGCGCCTGGCTTCAAGGCTCTGTGCCTGCACACCCAGCTGCCGACGCATCTCCTCGCTGGCACCCTGTGCCTGGGCCAGGATGGTGCGCAAGCCCTGGATCTGCGCATCTCGCTGTTCCAGCAGTTCATCCTGCGCCCTGCAGGCGCTGGCGGCCTGGCGATGTTCACCCAGCAAGCGCTCGTTGTCGCGGTGCAGGCGGGTCAGTTCGTCCTGCTTGACGATCAGGCCCTGCTGCAGTTGACGCACTTCCACCTGCAACTGTTGCAGCTGCGCTTCGTGGCGGCGCTGTTCCTGCTCACGCTGTTCGCGGCTGGCGGTGCGGTAGTGCTCCAGCGCGTCGCGGGCATGACGGTGCTTGTCTTCCAGTGATTTGACCTGCTCGTCCTTGTCGGCCAGGCGCACCTGCAGCTCGCCCAGCGACTGGTTGAGGCTGGCACTGCGCAACTGTTCGGCCTGCAGGGTGCTTTGGGTGGATAGCAGTTTTTCCGACTCGGCGGCCAGTGCGGCCACGTCGATCTGATGCTGCTGATGTGCCGCAGCCAGTGCCTGTTGGGCAATGGCCAGCTGTGCCTCCAGTTGTTCGCGCTGTCGAGTGAAGGCGCTTTCGGCCTGCTCGATCTTCAGGTCGGCCTCGTCCTGCAACTGGGTTGCCAGTTGCCCGACCATTCGGCTCAGCACATCGCTCAGCGCCATGCCGCCTTCGGCGGCCACAGGCTGCTGCCCGTTCAACTCTTTCAGGTAGCGGTGAATCGTGGTCTTGGAGCCAGTGTTGCCCAGCTCGATACGTATGGCATCGATGCTCGGATGCTCGCCCCGGGCAATCAGCGCCTGACGTGCCTGCTGCACTACAACCTTGTTTATACCGCCCCGGGCCATGCTTGCTCCTACGATTTTGTACCGTGCTATGTACCATGTAATTACGTACCGATTATGAGGCCAAGCCACCAGCCCTGCAAACATTTCCTGAGGTGGAATAATCACGGCTTATCGCATGTGACAGGGAAAACAGAGCGGTTTCCAGCCGGGCGAATGTACCGACCCTGCCTGTAGCTGCCTTGTGTCGGTTGCGCTTTGCCGCCACCATGGGCGTCCAGCACCCGATCACCGACCGAAAATGACCCTGGAAAACTACAAGGCAATCGCCGACAGCATCGCCCTGCTGCTGTACCCGCACGCAGAAGTCATCGTCCATGAACTGCGCAGCCAGACCGTCGTGCACATCGCCAACAATTTCTCCCAGCGTAAACTGGGCGATGACTCAGCCATTGATCACGAACTGGGCGACCTGCTGAACGGTGCCAACCTTGGGCCCTACGAGAAGCTCAACTGGAACGGCCAGAAGATCCGCTCCATCAGTACCGTGCTGCGCAACAGCGACGGTGAAGCCGAGTTTCTGATGTGCATCAATCTGAACGTGTCGGTACTGGAGCAGGCCCGCGCGGCGCTGGAGGCGTTCTTCCAGATGAGCCGGCTGGTGCCGCAGCCGGATTCGCTGTTCCGCAACGACTGGCAGGAACGCATCAATACCTTCCTGCATGCCTGGCTGCAGGAGCGCAACCTGTCACTGCAAACGCTGCAGATAAAAGACAAGCGCAGCCTGGTGCAGGCATTGCACGCCGAAGGCGCGTTCGAAGGGCGCAGCGGCGCCGACTACGTCGCCAACGTGCTCAACATGGGCCGGGCCACGGTGTACAAATACCTGAAGGAATTCCGCGCCTAGGCGACGCCCCCTCCCCTGTAGCCCATTACGCGGGTGGCCAGTCACGGGCGCCAACGGTTGCGCGCACCCTCTTGCTTGATATGGATTAATAGTCTACGGTGGACACAATTTCCACGAATAGACAGGAATGCAGTCATGTCAGCCGCCACCGCTTCTCCCTCCGTTGTCGATACCCGTTACCTCGATGCGCTATACGAGGCGATCAAGGATGCCCATGTGGCGCTGCGCCCGGCCGTCAGCATCACGCCACTGACCTACAGCGCCCGCTTGTCGGCAATGAGCGGCTGCAACGTGCTGCTCAAGTGCGAACACCTGCAGCACACCGGCTCGTTCAAGTTTCGTGGGGCCAGCAACAAGATCCGCCTGTTGCCGGTCGACCGACACCAGCAAGGCGTGATTGCCGCCTCCTCGGGCAACCACGGGCAGGCACTGGCGCTGGCGGGTAAGCGGGCCGGCGTACCGGTCACCGTTTACACCACCACGTCTGCCTCTGCGTACAAGGTGGAAGCCATGCGTGCACTGGGCGCCGAAGTGGTGTGCCTGCCCACCGACCCGCTGAGCGCGGAACTGGAAGCCGCCAGGCAGGCCAAGGCCCAGGGCAAACCGTTCGTGTCGCCCTACAACGACCCGCAAGTCATCGCCGGCCAAGGCACCATCGGCATCGAGCTGTTCGAGCAGGCGCCAGAGCTGGACGCCGTGTTCGTTGCCGTGGGCGGTGGCGGAATGATTGCCGGTATTGCTGCGGCCTTGCGGGTACTCAAACCTGGCATCGACATCATCGGTTGCTGGCCAGAAAATGACCCGGCCCTGCAGCAGTCGCTCAAGGCCGGCAGCATCATCGACGTGGAAGCGACTGACACGCTGTCCGATGGCACGGCCGGCGGTGTCGAGCCTGGTAGCATCACCTTCCCGCTGTGCCAGGCGCTGCTGACCGACACCGTGCTGGTCAGCGAGGCCGAGATCAGGGCCGCCATGCGCGATGTCGCCAGCAGTGAGCGCTGGATCATCGAAGGTGCCGCCGCTGTTGCGGTCGCCGGTATGCAAAAGCTTGCCGAACGCTACCGCGGCAAGCACGTGGCAGTGGTCGTGTGTGGCCGCAACATCCTGCTCGACAAATTCCTCGAGGCTGTCCAATGAAGGTTTTCAGCAAAGCGCAGATCACCGCAAGCCTGGACCCGGAAGCCGCGGTACGTTGCCTGGAACAAGGCTTCATCGCCTACTCCGAGGGCAAGGCGCAGGTCCCGCCGGTCCAGGGCTTTGTCTTCCCCGAGGCCAACGGTGACTGCTGCGTCAAGTCGGCCTGCATAGCGGGCAGCGCCACCTTCACGGTCAAGCTCTCGACCGGCTTCTACGACAACCCGTCCAGGGGCTTGCCGAGCAACGACGGTCTGATGCTGGTGCTGTCTGCGCTCACCGGGCAACCGCTGGCCCTGCTGCAGGACGAGGGGTGGCTGACCGGTATGCGCACAGCCCTGGCCGGGCGTATCGCTGCGCGGTTGCTGGCACCGGCCCAGGTCAGCGCCATTGGCATCCTGGGTACGGGCATGCAGGCGCGGATGCAGCTTGAACAGCTGGGCGCAGTTACCGACTGCCGCCGGGTCATTGTCTGGGGTCGCCAGGACAGCGGGCTTGCCGCCTACAGCACCTTTGCCTCTGCGCTAGGTTACGAGGTGCGGACCACCCGCGATCCCGCAGAGGTCGCCGCGGCAGCAAACCTGATCGTCTGCACGACCCCGTCGCGCCAACCGCTATTGCGCAGCGAGTGGGTGCAGCCCGGCACGCACATCACCGCTGTCGGTGCCGATGCGCCAGGCAAGCAGGAGCTGGACCCGGCGCTGGTGGCCAGGGCAGATCGCATCATCGTCGACTCCATGGCCCAGTGCAGCCAGTACGGCGAGGTTGCCCATGCCTTGAACAGCGGCTTGATCGACGCAAACCAGCTGAGCGAACTGGGTGCGCTGCTGGCTGGTCGCGCCAAGGGGCGTGAGCATGATGACCAGATCACCCTGGCGGACCTGACCGGTGTAGCCGTGCAGGACGCGCAGATCTCAAGCTGCGTGCTGGCTGCGCTGGCCGCCTGAAACCACGCCGGCGTCAGGCAAAGCGTTGCACCTGCGCCGGCGTACGCCGCATCAGCACCTTACCGTTGCGTACCGACACCAGTGCATGCCCCTGGCTGCGCACCATTTCGTAATCGTCTGGCGCGGACAGCAGCAACAGGTTCGCCGGGCGCCCCACCTCGATGCCGTAGCGCTCGCCCAGGTTCAGGGTGCGGGCACTGTTGTCGGTGATCAGGTCCAGGCAGCGTTGCAGGTCCTCGTAGCCCAGCATATGGCAGATATGCAGGCCGGCCTCGAGAATACGCAGGATGTTGCCATTGCCCAGCGGGTACCAAGGGTCGACGATGGAGTCCTGCCCAAAACAGACGTTCATCCCGGCCCGGTCGAGTTCGGCCACGCGGGTGACGCCGCGGCGTTTCGGGTAACTGTCGAAACGCCCTTGCAGGTGAATGCTTTCGGTCGGGCAGGAAACGAAGTTGATACCCGACTGTTTGAGCAGGCGAAACAGTTTGTAGCAGTAGGCGTTGTCATACGAGCCCATGGCCACGGTATGGCTGGCCGTCACCCGGGCCCCCATGTCGCGCACCCGGGCCTCTTCGGCCAGCACCTCGAGGAAGCGCGACTGTGGGTCATCGGTCTCGTCGCAATGCACATCCACCAGGCAGCCGGTGCGCTCGGCCAGGTCCATCAGGAACTTCACCGACGACACGCCCTGGTCGCGGGTATTCTCGAAATGCGGGATACCGCCGACCACATCGGCGCCAATGGCCACCGCCTCGCTCATCAGCGCCCGACCATTGGCGTACGACTCGATACCCTCCTGGGGGAAGGCGACGATCTGCAGGTCGAGCAGGTCGCGCACTTCATCACGCACTTCAACCATGGCCCTGAGCGCGGTCAGGGTGGGGTCGGTGACATCGACATGAGTGCGCACATGCTGGATGCCATGGTCTACCAGCATGCCGATGGTCTTTTTCGCGCGGCGCTTGATGTCATCGTGGGTGGTGATTGCCTTGCGCTCGGCCCAGCGCTCGATGCCTTCGAACAGCGTGCCGCTCATGTTCCATTGCGGCTCGCCTGCGGTCAGCGTGGCGTCCAGGTGGATGTGCGGTTCGATGAAGGGCGCCACCACCAGGTTCTGCCCGGCGTCCAGGTCATCGGCGGCGCGCGCCGCCACCCCCTCGGCCTGTGGCACGATGGCAGCGATGCGCTCGCCGCTGAGCTCGATGCGAAACAGGCCGGGCTTGCCGCGCAGGCGTGCGTTGATGATGTTCATGATGCTTCTCCCTGGGCTTGGCTGATGGCCCTGCCAGCATAGTGGCCCAAGCGTTGTGGTGTTTGCTACTGGCCCTATCGCCGGCAAGCCAGCTCCCACAGGTAAACCACAGTCCTGAAGCCCGCGCAGTACCAGTGGGAGCTGGCGTGCCCGCGAAACAGGCGACGCGGTGGATGGCACCGGCTGCGCCGGTGTTCGCGGGCATGCCCGCTCCCACAAAGTACTGTGTGAAGGCGATGGCAGCACAAAACCTGTGTGAGCGGCTTTAGCCGCGAAAGGGCCGGAACAGCCGGACCTCAACTTCAAAGGTTGCCAGGGCCGTACGGTATAACA
>Ga0209676_1001157_pt1 | contig 28735 bp, 28 predicted proteins | sample AraplaCvi_mLB_r2_FD_184282 | JGI IMG/M metagenome (GOLD analysis project Ga0209676, IMG submission 184282) | Arabidopsis root microbial communities from North Carolina, USA - plate scrape MF_Cvi_mLB_r2 (SPAdes) (version 2) | ecosystem: Host-associated > Plants > Roots > Endosphere | place: USA... | reverse complement strand
TACCTGTGGGAGCGGGCGTGCCCGCGAAGAACCCAACGCGGTAGCAGGCACCGGCTGCGCCGGTGTTCGCGGGCACGCCCGCTCCCACAGGAGCAACAGCGCTGCCAATATTTCACAGCAACCAAGAAAAAGCCCCGCCAGTTCGCACTGGCGGGGCTTTTTCATTCAGCCTTGGCTATCAACCGTGATGAGGCTTTTGCTCATCGGTGGCTTCCAGGGCTGGTTCCTCGGCGGCGGCAGCAGCTTCCTGCGCGGCTTTGGCGGCAGCCTCGGCCTCACGCTTGCGGCGACGCACTTCACGCGGGTCGTTCGGCGCACGGCCGTTGGCCAGCATGACAGTGGCAGGTTCCACCGCCGCAGGGGCTTCGACCGGTGCAGGCTCGACGGCCACTGGGGCTGGTTCGGCCACCACTTCTGGCTGGGCTTCGACAACCGGAGCGGCTTCGACCACGGCCGGGGCCTGCTCGATTTCACCGGCCTCGACGGCAGGCGCTTCTACCGGTGCCTCGGCAACCACTACCGGTTCGGCGGCAGGTGCTTCATCGACCACTGGCTGCGGGGCGACTTCAACCACGGGCTCGGCAGTTGCCTCGACCACGGCCACGGGCTCGCTGACCGGCTGCTCGACGACTGGGGCCACGGCTACTTCTTCAGCCTTGGCGGCAGCTTCGACCTGCTCGACCTTCTCAGCCTGCTCGACCGGCTGGGCGACTTCGCTGTTGTCGGTTTCGACAGTGGCGACTTCGGCGGTGGCAAGCTCGGCCTGCTGGTTGGCCTGTGCTTCGGCGTCGGCGCTGATGTTGCTGCTGGCGACAGCGGCAGTCACGGCCAGGCCGGCGGCCAGTTCGGCACCCAGTTCGGTGGCCTGGTGCGGTTGTGGCTGCTCTTCGCTGCCTTCTTCCTCGCTGCCATCGATCAGCTCGCCGTTGGCATTGCGCTGACGCTCACGACGATTGCTGCGGCGACGCTGGCCACGAGAACGGCGGCGTGGGCGCTCGCCATCGGTGCCTTCCTGCTCGTCCTGCAGCAACTCTTCGTTCGGCAGTTGTTCTTCGGCCAGTTCGGCTGCCTGCTCAGCGGCTTCCTCGGCTACGCGTGGCTGACGTTCTTCGCGTGGTGGGCGTGGGACACGCTCTTCACGAGGAGCACGTTCTTCGCGCGGAGCACGTTCCTCACGAGGTGCACGCTCTTCACGCGGAGCACGTTCTTCGCGCGGAGCGCGTTCCTCACGAGGGGCACGTTCTTCACGAGGTGCGCGCTCTTCACGCGGGGTACGTTCTTCGCGTGGAGCGCGTTCTTCACGTGCGACACGTTCTTCACGCGGCTGGCGCTCCTCACGCTCGGCAGGGGCGGCGTCCAGTGGCTCACGCAGTTCGCGCACGCGTTCTTCGCCACGGTTGCCGCGGCGGTCTTCGCGTGGCTGGCGCGGTGCGCGTTCTTCACGCGGTGCGCGCTCTTCGCGTGGGGCACGTTCTTCACGTGGCGCACGCTCTTCGCGCGGCGCACGTTCCTCACGGGGAGCACGTTCTTCACGGGGAGCACGTTCTTCACGCGGTGCGCGCTCGGCACGCTCCTCACGCGGTTTGCGTTCTTCGTCGCGGCGGCCGTTGCGGTTGCGGCTCTGCTGGCGGCCGTTGCGGCGTTCTTCGTTGCGTGGGCTGCGCTCGGCGGCCGGTTTCTCGGCGGCAGTGACAACTGGCGCTGCGGCAGGCTCTTCCTTGCCGGCGAACAGGCTTACCAGCGACTTCACCAGACCCTTGAACAGGCTTGGCTCCGGGGCGACCGGGGCAGGGGCAACCGGTGCGGCAGGCTGTGGCTCTTCGACAGTGGCCGGTACTGGCGCGTTGGCGCGAGCCGGGGCGGTCTTGACCGCGGCTTCCTGGCGTACCAGGGTGCGGGTGGCGGTCGGCTGCGGCGTTTCTTCGGTTTCGGCGGCGGCGATCTCGTAGCTGGACTGGTTGCTCAGCACCTCGGGGTTGTCGTCGCGCAGGCGCTGGACTTCGAAGTGCGGGGTTTCCAGGTGATCGTTCGGCAGGATGATGATGCGCGCACGGGTACGCAGTTCGATCTTGGTAATCGAGTTGCGCTTCTCGTTGAGCAGGAAGGCGGCCACCGGGATCGGCACCTGGGCGCGAACTTCGGCGGTGCGGTCCTTCAGGGCTTCTTCTTCGATCAGGCGCAGGATGGCCAGCGACAGCGATTCGACGTCACGGATGATGCCGGTGCCGGAGCAGCGTGGGCAGACGATACCGCTGCTTTCGCCCAGCGACGGGCGCAGGCGCTGACGGGACATTTCCAGCAGGCCGAAGCGCGAGATGCGGCCGACCTGGACGCGGGCGCGGTCGGCCTCCAGGCACTCGCGAACACGTTCTTCAACGGCGCGCTGGTTTTTTGCCGGGGTCATGTCGATGAAGTCGATGACGATCAGGCCGCCGATGTCACGCAGGCGCAGCTGGCGGGCGATTTCCTCGGCCGCTTCCAGGTTGGTCTGCAGGGCGGTTTCTTCGATGTCGCTGCCTTTGGTGGCGCGCGCCGAGTTGATGTCGATGGACACCAGGGCTTCGGTCGGGTCGATCACGATCGAGCCGCCGGACGGCAGGTCGACCACGCGCTGGAAGGCGGTTTCGATCTGGCTTTCGATCTGGAAGCGGTTGAACAGCGGCACGCTGTCTTCGTACAGCTTCACCTTGCTGGCGTACTGCGGCATCACCTGGCGGATGAAGGTCAGGGCTTCTTCCTGGGCATCGATGCTGTCGATCAGCACTTCGCCGATGTCCTGGCGCAGGTAGTCGCGGATGGCGCGGATGATGACGTTGCTTTCCTGGTAGATCAGGAAGGGCGCGGCGCGGTCCTGGGACGCTTCCTTGATGGCGGTCCACAGTTGCAGCAGGTAGTCGAGGTCCCACTGCATTTCTTCGCTGCTGCGGCCAAGGCCGGCAGTGCGCACGATCAGGCCCATGTCGCCCGGCACGGTCAGGCCGTTCAGGGCTTCACGCAGTTCGTTGCGCTCTTCGCCTTCGATGCGGCGAGAGATGCCACCGGCGCGCGGGTTGTTCGGCATCAGCACCAGGTAGCGGCCGGCCAGGCTGATGAAGGTGGTAAGGGCGGCGCCTTTGTTGCCACGCTCTTCCTTCTCGACCTGGACGATGACTTCCTGGCCTTCGCTCAGTACTTCCTTGATGTTGACCCGCCCTTCGGGGGTTTTCTTGAAGTATTCGCGGGAGATTTCTTTCAGCGGCAGGAAGCCGTGACGCTCGGAACCGAAGTCGACGAAGGCGGCTTCGAGGCTGGGTTCGATGCGGGTGATCTTGCCTTTGTAGATGTTGGCCTTTTTCTGCTCACGCGCGCCGGACTCGATGTCCAGGTCGTAGAGACGTTGGCCGTCCACCAGGGCTACACGCAACTCTTCGGGTTGAGTCGCGTTAATCAGCATTCTTTTCATGTTGTACCGTCGGTTTCCGGGCTGCCGGAAACGGCGTTCGGCACACACGACGTCTCATGGTCGGTGCCAAGGTGCGCAAAGGGTAGCCAGGCCACCCCCGTGTCGAGCGACGTTCGGCACCAGCCGGTTGCCCAGCCTGCCGTTGTCGCGACGACGCGTCCTGTTTGCTGCGGTGCCAACAAGGCCCCGGTGGCTTCGAATTGGAATCCGAATCAACCAAGCGGGCCTTGTGCACTCAGTCAGGAGGAGGAATCAACCGTCAGCCGTGGACGCCCGGGGGCATCTGTTCAGGACCTTATCCGCTCGCCAGCCGTTCAGTGGGCTGGTGGGCCGGACGCGGTGCTACACGGTCCGAGGGCTGTGCATCTCCACCCTGCACGTATCCCTGATAATTCGGGTGCTGCCGCGCGCTGAATCCGCAACGGGTTGCATTTTTCGCCAGCGCAGGTTCTGCGCTGGCGCCATTCATGTCCAAGGCAGGTATTTCCGAAGCATTCGCCGGGCGTTGCGTGGAAGCGACGGGGCGGGCAGAGGTGCAGCGAAAAGAATCGGGTAAGCAGGTGAAACACCGCACTTGTCGTTTTTTTTCGGTCTTCTCTACACGGCGCTGGTGGCGATTCCAGGCAATTCGGTAAACTGGCGAACACCCCGTAGGACGGCCTCGCGTCCTGGAGAATTGCGTTGGTCAGGGGCCGGCTAGGAGCCTGGTGCCGCTGGCCTGCCGCTTTTGGCGGCGTTCGCGACTATAGCAGCAATGATTAAGTGCTTCAATTCCATAAAAAATTGTTATGATCCCGCCATGACGACCAATACCCCTCCGACTTCCGGCGTTCAGCTGATCGAAGTCGCGCCGGAGCTTGCCGGCCAACGCATCGACAATTTCCTCATCACGGCCCTCAAGGGCGTGCCCAAGACCTTGGTCTACCGCATCCTGCGCAAGGGTGAAGTGCGGGTCAACAAGGGGCGCGTCAAGCCGGAGTACAAGATCCAGGCCGGCGATATCGTGCGGGTACCGCCCGTCCGCCTGCCGGAACGTGACGAACCGGCGCCGGTGGCCCAGGGCCTGCTGCAGCGCCTGGAAGCGGCCATCGTCTACGAAGACAAAGCGCTGATCGTGATGAACAAGCCGGCCGGCATCGCCGTGCATGGCGGCAGCGGCCTGAGCTTCGGCGTGATCGAGGCGCTGCGCCAGTTGCGCCCCGACGCCAAGGAGCTGGAACTGGTGCACCGCCTGGACCGCGACACCTCTGGCCTGCTGATGATCGCCAAGAAGCGCAGCATGCTGCGCCACCTGCACGCCGCGCTGCGCGGTGATGGTGTCGACAAGCGCTACATGGCGCTGGTGCGCGGCCACTGGCCGACTTCGAAGAAGCAGGTCAGTGCGCCGTTGCTCAAGAGCAACCTGCGCTCCGGCGAGCGCATGGTCGAGGTGAATGACGAGGGCAAGGAGGCGCTGACCCTGTTCCGCGTGCTGCGCCGCTTTGGCGAGTTCGCCACCATTGTCGAGGCGCGCCCGATTACCGGTCGCACCCACCAGATCCGCGTGCACACCTTGCATGCCGGGCACATGATTGCCGGTGACAGCAAGTACGGCGACGAAGATTTCAGCCGCGAAATCCGCGAGTTGGGCGGCAAGCGCCTGTTCCTGCATGCCTACGCGCTGACCGTGCCACTGCCGGACGGTGGCGAGCTGAAGCTCGAGGCGCCGGTGGATGAAGTGTGGGCGAAAACCGTTGAACGGCTGAGTGCGTCCTGACCTATGAAAAAGGGCTATGAGCTACTGATCTTCGACTGGGATGGCACCTTGGCCGACTCGATCGGGCGTATCGTCGAGGCCATGAACGCCGCCGCCGAGCGTGCCGGTGAGGCGCAAAGCAGCGAGGATGCGATCAAGGGCATCATCGGCCTGGCCCTGGGCGAGGCGATCCACACCCTGTACCCGCACCTGGTGCCTGCGCAGGTCGAAGGCTTTCGTCAGCACTATGCCGATATCTACATGGCGCTGGACCAGCAGCCGTCGCCGCTGTTCGAGGGGGTGGTCGAGTCGCTGGATGCCTTCCGTGCCGAGGGTTACCGCCTGGCGGTGGCCACCGGCAAGGCGCGTCGCGGGCTGGACCGGGTGCTCAAGGCCAATGGCTGGGAGCAGTTCTTCGACATCACTCGCGCCGCTGACGAGACCCGTGGCAAGCCGCACCCGCGGATGCTCGAGGAAATCCTCGGCCATTGCGGTGTCGAACCAGGGCGTGCGCTGATGGTTGGCGATTCGGCATTCGACCTGCAGATGGCCAGCAATGCCGGCATGCATTCGGTGGCCGTGGGCTATGGTGCCATGTCGCTACAGGCGTTGGCCGAATTTGGCCCGCAGGTGTGCATTGATCATTTTTCCCAGTTGCGTGAGTGGCTGGGTGGTTCCGCAATTCCATTTCCAAGGTAGGTAAGCATGGCAGACGAATGGAAAGCCCCCGAGGCCGAACCCGAGGAGCGCGAAGAGCGCAAGAGCTGGAAGCTGCTGGAAAAGACCCTGCTGGCGGGTGTTCAGGAGCAGCGCCGGGCGCGGCGCTGGGGGATCTTCTTCAAGTTGCTGACCTTCGTTTACCTGTTCGGCATCCTGGCCTTGTTCACACCGTTGATGGACATGGACAAGGCGGCGTCGCGCAGTGTCAGCCATACCGCGCTGGTCGAGGTGCGCGGGATGATTGCCGACCAGGAACCCGCCAGCGCCGACAATATCATCAAGAGCCTGCGCGAGGCGTTCAAGGACAGCAAGACCAAGGCTGTGGTGCTGCGCATCAACAGCCCGGGTGGCAGCCCGGTGCAGTCGGGTTACGTGTATGACGAAATCCGCCGCCTGCGCGCCGAATACCCGGCTATCAAGCTGTATGCGGTCATCACCGACCTTGGCGCTTCCGGTGCCTACTACATCGCCAGTGCGGCGGACGAGATCTATGCCGACAAGGCCAGCCTGGTGGGCTCGATTGGCGTGACGGCGGCCGGTTATGGCTTTGTCGGTACCATGGAGAAGCTAGGTGTGGAACGGCGTACCTACACCGCAGGCGAGCACAAGGCCTTCCTCGATCCGTTCTCGCCGCAGAAGCCGGAAGAGACCGAGTTCTGGCAGGGCGTGCTGAACACCACGCACCAGCAGTTCATTGCCATGGTCAAGCAGGGGCGGGGCGAGCGCCTGAAGGACAAGGAGCACCCGGAGCTGTTCAGTGGCCTGGTCTGGTCGGGTGAGCAGGCCAAGGAGCTGGGGCTGGTGGATGGGCTGGGCAGTGCCAGCTATGTGGCGCGTGAGATCGTGGGCGAGAAGGAGCTGGTGGACTTCACCGTGCAGGAGTCGGCGCTGGATCGCTTCTCCAAGCGCGTTGGGGCCAGCGTGGCCGAGCGCCTGGCGATGTGGATGGGGTTCCAGGGGCCGCAGTTGCGCTGATCCGGGATTGCCGGGGGCGCTATGCGCCCCTTCGCGGGCACGCCCGCTCCCACAGTTGTGTCGCAACCTGCGGGCTTTGCGCGATCCCTGTGGGAGCGGGCGTGCCCGCGAAGGGCCGCAACGCGGCCCCAAAACCTCAGGGAACCACCACCCCTTCGTTGGTCAGCATATCCACCAGCCGAATCAACGGCAGCCCGATCAGGCTGGTCGCGTCGCACCCATGCGTGCTCTGAAACAGACTCACCCCCAGCCCCTCCGCCTTGAAGCTGCCGGCGCAGTCCAGCGGCTGTTCCGCCATCACATAGCGCTCCACCCGCTCCCGATCCAGCTCGCGCAGGGTCACGGTAAACGGCACGCAGTCCACCTGGCAGTGCCCGGTGGCGCTGTTCAGCAATGCCAGCCCGGTCAGGAAGCTCACCTGCTGCCCGCTGCACTCCAGCAGCTGCTCGCAGGCTCGCTCGAAGGTGTGAGGCTTGCCCAGTACCTGCTCGCCCAGTACCGCTACCTGGTCCGAGCCGATGATCAGGTGCCCGGCGTGGCTGCCCGCCAGGGCCTCGGCTTTTTGCCTGGCCAGCCGGCGCACCAGGTCCACCGCCGGTTCGTCATCCAGGCGCCGCTCGTCTATGTCGGGGCTTGCCCAGGTGAAGGGCAGGCGCAGGCGCGCAAGCAGTTCGCGGCGATAGGCAGAGCTGGAAGCCAGTAACAGAGGAAGCATGGTAGACTCCTGAATCGGTTGAACAAATTCTATCACGCACGATGCTGCCAATTTCCTTTGACAGGGGCGGGGGGCATCCCTAGAATGCTGCGCCTATGTTGAATGACCCGATTCCACCTCACGTTGACCCGCGCAAATTAGCCGATCGTGGCGTAACCCTTAACGGTTCGCTGCAACTCGCTGATTTGGAAAGACTCTGCGACCCGCTTTCCGACAATGTCGGTACGGTGCAGGCGAAGTTCGATTTTGAACGAGATGAACAGCACGTGGTGGTTATCCACAGCGAGCTGGACGTCGAGGTCAAGATGGTTTGCCAGCGTTGTCTTGAGCTGGTCACCCTGCCGATCCACAGCGAATGTACATACGCGGTGGTGAAGGAGGGTGCGAATACCCAGTCGTTGCCGAAAGGCTATGACGTGCTGGAACTGGGCGAAGATCCTTTGGATCTGCAGGCATTGATCGAGGAGGAGCTTCTGCTCGCCTTGCCAATCGTGCCTGCTCACCATCCGGAAGAATGCCAGCAGCCGGCGGGCGCAGACGAGCCCGAATCGAGCAAGGACGAGGTATCGCGGTCCAACCCGTTCAGTGTTTTGGCGCAGTTAAAGCGTGACCCAAACGTTTAGGAGTTAATCAATTATGGCTGTTCAGCAGAACAAAAAATCCCGCTCTGCCCGTGACATGCGCCGTTCGCACGACGCCCTGTCGGAAAACGCGCTGTCGGTAGAGAAAACCACCGGTGAAGTACACCTGCGTCACCACGTTTCGCCAGAAGGCGTATACCGTGGTCGCAAAGTGGTCGACAAGGGCGCTGACGAGTAATCCTTGTCCGCTCAGATCATCGCGATCGACGCAATGGGCGGGGACTTCGGTCCCCGCAGCATTGTTCAGGCTAGCATTGCCTGCCTTTCGGCTACCCCCTCGCTGCACCTGACCCTCGTCGGTCAACCCTCCCTCCTTGAAGATCTGGTCAGTGGCCTTGCGGCTGTGGATCGCGCGCGCCTGCAAATCGTGGCCGCCAGCGAGGTGGTCGGCATGGACGAGCGGCCATCCCAGGCGCTGCGCGGCAAGCCGGACTCGTCGATGCGCATTGCCCTCGAACTGGTGCGCGATGGCAAGGCCCAGGCCTGCGTCAGTGCCGGCAATACCGGGGCCTTGATGGCGCTGTCGCGTTTCGTGCTGAAGACGCTACCGGGTATCGACCGGCCGGCGATGGTGGCGGCGATCCCGACCCAGACCGGCTACTGCCAGTTGCTCGACCTGGGTGCCAATGTCGACTGCAGCGCCGAGAACCTCTACCAGTTCGCCGTGATGGGCTCGGTGGCCGCTCAGGCCCTGGGTGTGCAACGGCCGCGTGTGGCGCTGTTGAATATCGGTACCGAAGACATCAAGGGCAACCAGCAGGTCAAGCTGGCGGCCAGCCTGTTGCAGAGCGCTCGCGGGCTCAATTACACAGGCTTCGTCGAAGGTGACGGGTTGTATCGCGGCGAAGCCGATGTGGTGGTGTGCGACGGGTTCGTCGGCAACATCCTGCTCAAGTCCAGCGAGGGGCTCGCGACCATGATCGGCGCGCGCATCGAGCAGTTGTTCAAGGGCGGCGTGTTGTCGCGGGCAGCTGGTGCCGTGGCCATGCCACTGCTCAAGCGCCTGCAGGCCGACCTGGCGCCGGCGCGGCACAATGGTGCGAGCTTCCTGGGGTTGCAGGGCATCGTCATCAAAAGCCATGGCTCGGCGGGGGTGCAGGGCTTCCAGAGTGCCATCCAGCGGGCGTTGATCGAGATCCAGGAAAACCTGCCGCAGCGTTTGCATGGGCGGTTGGAAGATTTGCTGTTGTAGCCTGTGCCGGCCTCTTCGCGGGCTTGCCCGCTCCCACGGGATTGCCACAGGGCTGAAGATTGTGGGGTATCTGTGGGAGCGGGCAAGCCCGCGAAGGGGCCGGTACAGGTAAACAAAGACCTTAGGCATATCGCCGATGAAGTGCTTAAATGTGACCGCTTGGTCTGCATCTCCATCCAAGCTTTCAGATTCCGCGCCTGGCTCAGGGCCTGGCGCACCCTATCCGACGACAAGATCATAAGGGCTTGTTCAATGTCTGCATCTCTCGCATTCGTCTTTCCCGGTCAAGGTTCCCAGTCGCTGGGCATGCTCGCCGAGCTCGGCGCCGAGAAGCCAGTGATCATCGAAACCTTCAAGGAAGCGTCCGAGGCACTCGGTTACGACCTGTGGAAGCTGGTCCAGGAAGGCCCGGAAGAGCAACTCAACCAGACCGACAAGACCCAACCGGCCATCCTCACCGCGTCCATCGCGCTGTGGCGCCTGTGGCTGGAAGAGGGTGGCGCCACGCCGGCCTTCGTGTCCGGCCACAGCCTGGGCGAATACAGCGCCCTGGTCGCTGCTGGCAGCATCAGCCTGAAGGACGCTGTCCGCCTGGTCGAGCGCCGCGGGCAGCTGATGCAGGAGGCTGTACCGGCAGGCCATGGCGCCATGGCAGCCATTCTCGGTCTGGACGACGCCGTAGTCGTTGAAATTTGCGCCGAGGCGGCTGAAGACCAGGTGGTCAGCGCCGTCAACTTCAACTCGCCAGGGCAGGTAGTCATCGCCGGCAACAAGGCTGCGGTAGACCGCGCCATCGAGCTGTGCAAGGCCAAGGGTGCCAAGCGCGCCCTGCCGCTGGCGGTCAGCGTGCCGTCGCACTGCGCGCTGATGAAGCCGGCTGCCGAGCGCTTTGCCGATTCGGTCAACGCCATCGAATGGCACGCCCCGCAAATTCCTGTGGTGCAGAACGTTACCGCTGCTGTTGCCGCTGGCCTCGATGCCCTCAAGCACGACCTGCTGGCGCAACTGTACCAGCCGGTGCGCTGGGTTGAATGCGTGCAGACCCTGGCCGCCAACGGTGCCATCAACCTGGTCGAGTGCGGCCCGGGCAAGGTGCTGGCTGGCCTGAACAAGCGTTGCGCCGACGGCGTGACCACCTACAACCTCAATACCCCTGACGCCGTCGCCGCCACCCGTGCGGCACTGGCCTGATTTGGAGAAACTTGCATGAGCCTGCAAGGTAAAGTTGCACTGGTCACCGGCGCCAGCCGTGGCATTGGCCAGGCCATCGCCCTCGAACTGGGCCGCCAGGGCGCGACCGTGATCGGCACCGCCACTTCGGCTTCCGGCGCCGAGCGCATTGCTGCAACCCTGAAAGAACACGGCATCACTGGCACCGGCATGGAGCTGAACGTGACCAGCGCCGAATCGGTTGAAGCGGTACTGGCCGCCATCGGCGAGCAGTTCGGCGCGCCGGCCATCCTGGTCAACAACGCCGGTATCACCCGCGACAACCTCATGCTGCGCATGAAGGATGACGAGTGGTTCGATGTGATCGACACCAACCTGAACAGCCTCTACCGTCTGTCCAAGGGTGTGCTGCGTGGCATGACCAAGGCACGTTGGGGTCGTATCATCAGCATCGGCTCGGTCGTCGGCGCCATGGGTAACGCCGGTCAGGCCAACTACGCGGCCGCCAAGGCCGGCCTGGAAGGCTTCAGCCGCGCGCTGGCGCGTGAAGTGGGCTCGCGTGGCATCACCGTCAACTCGGTGACCCCGGGCTTCATCGACACCGACATGACCCGCGAGCTGCCGGAAGCGCAGCGCGAAGCCCTGCAGACCCAGATCCCGCTGGGCCGCCTGGGCCAGGCTGACGAAATCGCCAAGGTGGTTTCGTTCCTGGCATCCGACGGCGCAGCCTACGTAACCGGCGCCACCGTGCCGGTCAACGGCGGGATGTACATGTAACATTGCAACTCAATGTGACGGATTTCGTAAAAAAAGAGTCATACTGCGAGCCTAAAATCCGTTATAAAGCTGCAACCAGATTCCAGGCAGCGGGTGGGGTGACTGGTGTGAAGGTGCGTTTAGCTTGAAAAGCGAACGTCTTTCTATAAAATTAGCCACCGGCCAGCTGCCTGACATATATCCATTAGGAGTAAACCTAGGTATGAGCAACATCGAAGAACGCGTCAAGAAAATCGTCGCCGAGCAACTGGGCGTCAAGGAAGAGGAAGTGACTCTTGAGAAGTCCTTCGTCGATGACCTGGGTGCCGATTCGCTTGACACCGTTGAGCTGGTGATGGCTCTGGAAGAGGAATTCGAGACCGAAATCCCTGACGAAGAAGCCGAGAAGATCACTACCGTTCAAGCTGCCGTAGACTACGTCAAAGCCCACCAGGCCTAAGACGCTTTAGTCGACGCTTCTTGTCGGGAAAAACCGCACTGCCTTTGCCGGCGTGCGGTTTTTTCTTTGCGAGCGCCCTGTGTTTTGCCGGCGGCTCGTTGACCCGAGCTCCTAGAGCTTGTTGCCATTTCATTCCATTGCTTGTAATGCAATGGCAAGAAACTCTGTGATTAGAAAAAGGAGAGTACTGTGTCGCGTAGACGCGTCGTGGTCACCGGTATGGGTATGCTGTCGCCACTGGGTACCGATGTACCGAGCACCTGGCAGGGCATTCTGGCTGGCCGCAGTGGCATCGGTCCGATCGAACACACGGACCTGTCTGCCTACTCCACCCGTTTTGGCGGCTCGGTGAAAGGCTTCGAGGTCGAGCAATACCTGTCGGCCAAAGAGGCCCGCAAGCTCGACCTGTTCATCCAGTACGGCCTGGCGGCCGGTTTCCAGGCAGTGCGTAATGCCGGCCTGGAAGTCACCGACGCCAACCGCCAGCGTATTGGCGTGGCCATGGGCTCGGGTATCGGTGGCCTGACCAACATCGAAGAAACCAGCCGCACCCTGCACGATTCGGGGCCGCGTCGTATTTCGCCGTTCTTCGTGCCAGGCTCGATCATCAACATGATCTCCGGCTTCCTGTCGATCCACCTGGGGCTCCAGGGGCCGAACTACGCCATCGCCACTGCCTGCACCACGGGTACCCACTGCATCGGCATGGCCGCGCGCAACATCGCCTACGGTGAAGCCGATGTGATGATCGCCGGCGGCGCCGAAATGGCCGCCTGCGGCCTGGGCATGGGCGGCTTCGGTGCTTCTCGCGCACTGTCCACCCGCAACGACGAGCCGACCCGGGCCAGCCGCCCGTGGGACAAGGGCCGCGACGGCTTCGTGCTGTCCGACGGTGCCGGTGCCCTGGTGCTCGAAGAGCTGGAGCATGCCAAGGCCCGCGGCGCAACCATCTATGCCGAGCTGGTCGGCTTCGGCATGAGCGGTGACGCCTACCACATGACCTCGCCACCGGACACCGGCGAAGGCGCTGCCCGCTGCATGGCCAACGCCCTGCGCGATGCCGGCATCCAGCCGGAAGAGGTCAGCTACATCAACGCCCACGGCACCTCGACCCCGGCGGGCGATGTGGCTGAAGTGGCAGCGATCAAGCGCGTGTTCGGTGAGCATGCCTACAAGCTGGCGGTGAGCTCGACCAAGTCGATGACTGGCCACCTGCTGGGCGCCGCCGGTGCCGTGGAAGCGATCTTCAGCGTGCTGGCAATCAACAGCCAGATGGCACCGCCCACCATCAACCTGGATGAGCCGGACGAAGGCTGCGACCTCGACTTCGTCCCGCACCAGGCGCGCAGCATGCCGATCGACGTGGTGCTGTCCAACTCGTTCGGCTTTGGCGGCACCAACGGTTCGCTGGTATTCCGCCGGTTCGCCGGTTGATGCACAGCTGGATCGATGGCCAGCCGGCGGCTGCAATCAACCTGCAGAACCGCGGGCTGGCCTACGGCGATGGCCTGTTCGAGACCATCGCCGTGCGCGGCGGCCGGCCCAGCATGCTGGACGGCCATCTCGCACGCCTGGCGCTGGGCTGCCAGCGCCTGGCGATCAGCGCCGACCTGGCGCTGGTACGCGACGAACTCCTGCGCTATGCCAGCCAGCTCGGTGATGGCGTAGCCAAACTCATCATTACCCGTGGCGACAGCCAGCGCGGTTACGCGCCGGTTGCCGGTGCCGCGCCGCGTCGTATCCTGCAGGGCAGCCCGTTGCCCAGCTATCCTGTCGAACATGCCGAGCACGGTGTGCGTCTGTTCCCGTGCCAGACGCGGCTTGGGGAACAACCGCTGCTGGCTGGCCTCAAACACCTCAACCGCCTGGAGCAGGTACTGGCCCGTGCCGAATGGCAGGACAGCGAACATGCCGAAGGCCTGATGCGTGACGGGCAGGGCAGGGTGATCGAAGGGGTGTACAGCAATCTGTTCCTGGTGCGCGATGGGGTGTTGTTCACGGCCGACCTCAGCCGCTGTGGCGTCGCTGGCGTGATGCGGGCTGCGTTGCTGGAACAGGCAGCGCTGCGGGGCATCCCGGTGCAGGTCGGTGACCTGCCGTTCGACGCGCTGGAGCAGGCAGATGAAGTATTTGTTTGCAATAGCGTCTACGGAGTGTGGCCCGTGCGTGGCGTTGCCGCGCTAAACTGGTCGGCGGGCCCGCTCACCCGTAAACTGCAGGCCGTTGCCCGTACGTTACTGGAAACCTGAATTCGTGAGACGTAAATTCCTGCTGCTGCTGGAAATGGGCTTGATCCTCGCCGGCCTTGCCGTGGGCTGGTCGGCCTGGAAGGTCAACTCGGTCCTGGAGCAGCCCCTGCACGTGACGCAGGAGCGCCTGCTCGACGTGCCCAATGGCACCACTCCCAACCGCATGTTCTATCGCATGCAGAGCGAAGGGTTGCTCGACGACGCCGTCTGGTTGCGCCTGTACTGGCGCTTCAACATGGCCGGCACCCCCCTGCACACCGGCGAGTACCGCCTGACCCCCGGCATGACCGTGAAGCAGCTGTTCGATGCCTGGCGTCGGGCCGACGTGGTGCAGTACAACCTGACCCTGGTCGAAGGCTGGACCTTCCGTCAGGTGCGCTCGGCCGTGGCCAGGCATGAAAAGATCAAGCACACCCTGGACGGCCTGTCCGACTCGGAAGTGATGGACAAGCTCGGCCATACCGGCGTGTTCCCTGAGGGCCGCTTTTTCCCGGACACCTACCGCTTTGTGCGCGGCATGAGCGACGTCGAGTTGCTGCAGCAGGCCTACATGCGCCTGGATGAAGTGCTGGCCAAGGAGTGGGCCGACCGCACCACCGACCTGCCTTACCGTGACCCGTACCAGGCGTTGATCATGGCCTCGCTGGTGGAGAAGGAGACCGGCATTCCCCAGGAGCGCGGGCAGATTGCAGGCGTTTTCGTAAGGCGCCTGCGCCTGGGCATGATGCTGCAGACCGACCCGACAGTAATCTATGGCATGGGTGAGCGCTACAACGGCAGGATCACCCGCGCCGACCTGCGCGAACCGACGCCGTACAACACCTACACCATGACCGGCCTGCCGCCGACCCCGATCGCCATGGTCGGCCGTGAGGCGATTCACGCGGCGCTCAACCCGTCCGATGGCACCAGCCTGTATTTCGTCGCCCGTGGCGATGGCAGCCATGTGTTTTCCGACGACCTCGACGACCACAACTCTGCAGTGCGCGAGTTCCAGCTCAAGCGCCGTGCGGACTACCGCTCCAGCCCCGCGCCGCAATCGCAGCCAGAGACACAGCCACAACCCGGTGTCGACGAGGCCGAGCAGCGCGAGGCGCCTGCCGATGAGTCTACTGCGCAGCCAGCGCCCGACCAGCCGCCTGTGCAGGACGCCCCTGCCGGCGGCGCGCAAGCGGCCGAGCGGCCGATGCCTGACGAACAACATTAAGGACTGCCTGTGAGCGGCTTGTTTATTACTTTGGAAGGCCCCGAAGGCGCGGGCAAGAGCACCAACCGCGACTACCTGGCTGCGCGCCTGCGCGAGCAGGGGCTGGACGTGGTGCTCACCCGTGAGCCCGGCGGCACGCCGCTGGCCGAGAAGGTGCGTGAGCTGCTGCTGGCGCCCAGCGATGAAAGCATGGCGGCCGACACCGAGCTGTTGCTGGTGTTCGCTGCGCGTGCCCAGCACCTGGCGCAGGTGATCCGGCCGGCGCTGGCCCGCGGGGCCGTCGTGTTGTGTGACAGGTTTACCGATGCCACCTACGCCTATCAGGGCGGTGGGCGCGGTTTGCCGGTCGAGCGTATCGCCACCCTTGAGCAATTCGTTCAGGGCGACCTGCGCCCGGACCTGACCCTGGTCTTCGACCTGCCGGTCGAAGTGGGCCTGGCCCGCGCCGCCGCGCGGGGCCGTCTGGACCGTTTCGAGCAGGAAGGCCAGGCGTTCTTCGAAGCGGTGCGCCAAGCCTACCTGCAGCGCGCCGGCCGCGAACCACAGCGCTATACCCTGCTCGATGCCGCCCAGCCGCTGCAGGCCGTTCAGCGCGCCATCGATACGCTGCTGCCTGGCATTGTGGAGCGTTGCCGTGGCTGAGGCCTACCCCTGGCAGCAGGCCCTCTGGCAGCAACTGGCCGGCCGTAGCCAGCACGCTCACGCCTACCTGCTGCATGGCCCGCAGGGTATTGGCAAGCGGGCCCTGGCCGAGCGCCTGATGGCCCGCCTGCTGTGCCAGCAGCCACAAGGCCTGGAGGCCTGTGGCGGGTGCAAGTCCTGCCTGCTGCTCAAGGCCGGTAGCCACCCGGACAACTTCGTCCTCGAGCCCGAAGAAGCCGACAAGCCGATCAAGGTCGACCAGGTGCGCGAGCTGGTGGCCTTCGTGGTGCAGACCGCGCAGCTGGGGGGGCGCAAGGTGGTGCTGATCGAGCCGGTGGAGGCGATGAACGTCAATGCCTCCAACGCACTGCTCAAGAGCCTCGAAGAGCCTTCCGGCGATACCGTGTTGCTGCTGGTCACCCACCAGCCCAGCCGCCTGTTGCCGACCATCAAGAGCCGCTGCCAGCAGGTCGCCTGCCCGCAGCCCAGCCTGGCCCAGAGCCAGGCCTGGCTGGCCGGCGCGCTGCCCGACAGCGACGAGGCCGAGCGCGACGAGTTGCTGGCGCTGGCTGCCGGTTCACCGCTGATGGCGCTCAGCCTGCAGGCGCAAGGCGTGCGCGAGCAGCGCGCACTGGTCACTGATGGGGTGAAGAAGCTGCTCAAGCAGCAGCAATCGCCCAGCCAGCTGGCCGATGCCTGGAGCGGGGTGCCGTTGTTGCTGCTGTTCGACTGGTTCTGCGATTGGGCGCACCTGATACTGCGCTACCAATTGACCCAGGACGAGGAGGGGCTAGGCTTGGCCGATATGCGCAAGGTGGTGCAGTACCTGGCGCAGAAGAGTCGTCAGGCCAAGGTGCTGGAGGTACAGGCGTGGATCCTGGAACAGCGCCAGAAGGTGCTGGGCAAGGCCAACCTCAACCGCGCCCTGCTGCTTGAATCGTTGCTGGCGCACTGGCTGCAACTGCCGGGCGCCCGCTGATTTTCATTTTTTCATGTGTGCCGTTATCCCATGCTCGTAGATTCCCATTGCCACCTTGACCGTCTGGACCTGAGCGCCCACCAGGGCTCACTCGATGCTGCCTTGCAGGCGGCGCGTGAGCGCGGGGTCGGGCATTTCCTGTGTATTGGCGTCAGTGCCGAGAACGCTGGTGCGGTGAAGGCGCTGAGCGAGCGCTACGCCGATGTCGATTGCTCGGTGGGCGTGCACCCGCTGGACCTGGCGCCGGGCGAAACGCCGGCGCTGGAATGGCTGCTGCGCGAACTGGCTCACCCGCATGTGGTGGGTATTGGTGAAACCGGGCTGGATTACCACTACGAGCCGGAAGCAGCCGAGTTGCAGCAAGCCTCGTTCCGCCTGCACCTGGAGGCCTCGCGGCAGACCGGCAAGCCGGTGATCGTGCACACCCGTGCGGCGCGTGCCGATACCCTGGCGCTGCTGCGCGAGGCCAGCCTGCCGCAGGCCGGCGTGCTGCACTGCTTCACCGAAGACTGGGACATGGCCAAGGCGGCGCTGGACCTGGGGTATTACATTTCGTTGTCTGGCATCGTTACCTTCCGCAATGCCGATGCGCTGCGTGAAGTGGCGCGGCAGGTGCCGGTCGATCGGTTGCTGGTGGAGACGGATTCGCCGTATCTGGCGCCGATTCCGCACCGGGGCAAGCCGAATCTGCCGCAGTATGTGCGTGAGGTGGCGGAGTATGTGGCTTCGTTGCGGGGGGCCAGCTATGAGCAGTTGGCCGAGCAGACCACTGCCAACTTCAAGCGCTTGTTCCCGTTGGCGCGGGTGGGCTGACAGCAACTCTTCACAATGCAGAGCCTGAGTGCTCTTGCTCTTGCTCTTGCTCTTGCTCTTGCTCTTGCTCTTGCTTCGGCTTTTGCTTCTAGGCTCTGTACGAAAAGAGATGTCTTGAACACCGTATGGAACAAGCCAGCGAGACCACGGTCGCATAGCTTTTCGCGAGCTTGTCGAGGCGTGTCACGATCCGGCGAGCGTTTGAGCATCTGATCGAATGTGCCTTGGTATCGCCAATTACAGAACCGTTGATACACCGTTGACCATGGGCCAAAGCATTCTGGCATATCTCGCCAAGCAGCGCCTGAACAGAGTACCCACAGCACGCCATCGAGCATCAGGCGGTCGCTCAGGCGGGGCCGTCCCCGGCCATGGGTTTCGGTGAAGAGATCGGCGACCACAGTCCAAGCCTCATCCGAGAGTTCGTAACGCTTTGCCATCACAGAATTCCTTCCCGTAGATGGCCGGAAACCCTACAGAATTTTAGCGTCCGAGGGGCGCCGATTAGGTTTCTCGGGATTTTGTACAGAGCCTGGCAGATTGATCAAGTCGCACGGTGTTGCCCAGCGGCAAGCGAACAGTGCTGGCCTGTTATTTCTGCCAGTAGGCAGCCCTTGCATATTCCCGTAGAAATATCGCCATCAATGCCCGACCAGGAGCAGGCGAATGGCACTTGGCGATAGCTATACAAGAAGGAAGGTGGATCCTCTTCCCGAGATTCAACTCAGACACAGCGACGGCGAAATTCTTGTTGAAGTCCTCAACGGCGCGGACCTGGAAGTACTGACAAAAAAAAAGCCGGGACTGCAGGATGGGCAAGAGGTGTTCCTGGTTTGGCTAGGTGTCGGCGTGGACAGTGCGCCATGCGACGAACTGGGCGCAGCCGCCGAAGTCCCGAGAAATTACGATCCCGCCGTAGCCCTTTCCCTGGCGGTTAAAAGCGTGATTGTCGAGCCCTTCAAGGACGGCTGGGCCTTTTGTTCTTACAAAATCGACGACTTCTCTGAAGCAATCCCCGATTCCCTTCGCCTGCTCTGCTACCTCGGCTTGGGTGATAACCCGATACAGGCGGACCCCTCCTTAAGTTGACACCTCGAAAAACCCAGTAGCGCGCTTCGCGTTGAGCACTTGATTATTTATAAAAGGATGCACTGATCATGAATAGACCTATTTCCCCTAGCGCATTGAGCCTTGATGACTGGTTGGTAAAGATGGGTGAACAGCCCTGGACATTCGGCTGGGCTGCCATCGTGGTTTTCGATCGGGCAAAAACCAATATCCTGCTGATGCAGGAATACATTGACCGGCTTGGTACCGCCCAGCAATTCCCCGTGATCGAATATTCCGAAGTCGATGTTGGCGAAGGCATCAAGCATGCATTGATGGGTTTGACGCTTGATAGCCCTCGGCTGTCGTTCGAAAACGCCTCTATCGAATACGCCAGGGCCGCCGCGACCCTGCGCATGGTAGGGGGGAAACAATTGCAAATGAACGAGTCCGTCCACGCGGGTGAGACGTATAAGGTAGTCACTCGCTTGTCTACCCTGAATGCGATTGTAGGGCCCTCCTTGATCTTCGATGCAGACCTGGCAACGGCAACGGGCAGTGTCAGCGCTGAAGGCGCTGTGGTGTTGGATCTTTTCCCAAAGGATGAAAATGGCAAACTTAAATACCAGTACCGTTTCACCGGCGTGGAAACAGAGTTCGAGCGCATCAAGATGGGCACTCACCTGGCTGCACTGATGGATGCGTGGGGCGAAAAACTGACCCGGCTGACACTTAGCGAATTGAGGGAAAGCCAGGACTCCGTGTTGCAACCCGAGCGTTTCCGCGTACGCACTCATGCAGACCATAATTCCGCAAAACGGGGTGATCCAGCCTTTGGCAAAGGGGCCGTGGTGCTGTTCATTGCGATGAAAGGCGATGCCAATGGTACCTTCCCGGATACCGATAAAGACATGGTGTATATGTTGCCTGAGTCGGTGGATAAGTTTACCAGTAACTTGATTGTGGCTCAGGAGTTAATCTGGAATAAAGTCGTGCTGCCGGCTATCAAGAAAGTGCCCTGGGTGGAAGAGTTGGCGTTAGAGAATCGAGAGATTCCTGGGTCAAGGCATCGGCAGTTGGTTGCAACAAGTGGGGCTCTTACTGGCAAGATTGAAGTTGAATTTCCTATGCGGAAGTACGATTTGCCAGAATTTTCCATGAAATACAGTGGTGACCAAGCGCTGCGTTTTTATGTTTCTGGTGATAGCGTCAGGATGGAATTCAAACCGGACCCGGTTTACGTTGAATCTACGTTGGGGCTGAAGAATCAAAGTAGTGAAGATCCGTGGTATTACAGGTATGCGACTATTAAAGTGGAAGTGGAAGTTGAAGTTGTTTTCCGCTTTGTGGTTGAAGAGGTAGATGGTCGTCCTGCTGTGGTTTTGAAGTTTGATCGGCAGCTGGCATATAGTAACTGGGAGATAGACAGCTTCGATGGGGGCGCTAATGATCGTGAATGGATTGAGACTCATTTGGCGGTTTATAAATGGAAGCTACAGGGGCCAGTGGATGAACTTGTCGCGCCACTGAGTACGATTGGCGCTACGCTGGATGCGTTCCGCCTGAACAATCTACTTTTCAGCGGCGACAATGTCGTCACACCTGGACTTCTGCATCAGCCGGGCGACTTGACCGTTCTCGGCCACTTGTCACCGCGACGTACCGACCTGGTTATCGAACCGAGCGAGGCTGTCGTGGCTGGCGATGGCAGCTTGAAGTTCGAGGCATCCGGTGGAAGCGACATTAAATGGGGCGTGGTCGATCTTGACGGCGAAGAGAGCGATGCTAATGGGAAAATCGATCTCTCAGGTAAATACACTGCACCTAGCGCCGATTCAGTGCGCGAGTCGGGCTCGCGCCGGGTCATCGTCACTGCCACGCAGGGGGACAAGGTCAGCAAGGCCATGATCAGCCTGGTGGAAAGCAGTGTGTCAGTCTACCCCTCGGTGGTGGTCGTCGCGCTGGGTGGCAAGCACTCCCTGGTGGCCGGTGAAGTGGACAAGAAGGCCTTGACCTGGAACCTCAAGGACCAGGCCCTGGGGGCACTTGAGACAGACCCGGATAAAGACCCGACCATGCAGGACGGGCGCAAGTTCGTAGCGGCCACACAGTTGCCAGCCCCTGGCGCCTCGGACCCTTATAACTACTACTCGTCTCGGCTCGCCGAGGTGGAAGTTTCAAACGCAGATAAGAGTAAGCGCACTATCGATGTCTTGGTTGTACAGAACCAGAGCGGGAGCTATTGGCTGGAGGCGGAGGTCTCGGGCGCTGGTGTGCAACTCAAGTTTTACCGCACGACAATGGCAGTGCCCAAAGAAGAAGTGCCAGCTGCGAGTACGCATTGGCATAAATACAAAGGCGATGGAACATTTGAGAACGGCCTGTATACACCCAAAGCGGGCAGCGCCGAGCAGTATGCAATCGTCACAGCGTTTTATTACGACGGCGAGAGCGTGGACCGTTTCGCCTACATGATCATTCCTGTCCCGTTCGTTTCCAGTCAGCAATTCGTACAGTTGCTTGGCACTGAAGAGGTAAAGTGACATGGCCAGCCATTCCAAAGAAGTACTGCTCAAACTATTGGAAAAAGGCACCGTACGCAGTGGCTGGGGTGGTGTGGTCGCGCTCAGTCGGGCGCTGCTGAACGTGCAGTTGCGCGAGCAGTTTCTAGACGCGTTGGGAGATCACCCAACCCTTCCGGGCTGCGCTGGCGCGCAGCGAACATGAGATGTACGGTTCCACATCTGCAGCAGCGCTGACATTTTGAAAAAGAAAAGGCGGCTGGCCCGGTAGGGTCAGCCGCCTTTTGCTTTGTTAGGGTTCGTGTGCGCGGGACAGGGATCGTAGCCAGCACTGTTGTGTATCCGCACACCCTCGTGGGAGAGTGATTCGTAATCGAGCAGCTCAAGCGCTCACGCAGACCGCATCCAATGCTCGTAACGACAAGGGTTTCATTGGTGCATTGCACCGAGGCAGGCCGATCAATAGCTCAGCACGAGCCTCGAGTGGGCGGCCAGTCAGTAAGCAAAAAAAACCCGGGTTCTGGGGGGGGAATCCGGGTTAAGACCATTAGGAGTAAAACAAAGGTACGCGGTCCCTGAGCACCTTTATCGGCGCGCCACTTGGGGGGGATGCGCCGCGCCAACACTTCAAGTATTGGTCAGGTTTGGCGCAGTGCCAGTGCATATTGATCGTTTTTTAAACAGATTTGGAATACGCCAACGTTTCATTCCTCCCGCAACGCATGGCCGTAAGCATCATGAAACACAGACATGCGTGGATGATCCGTGCAATTTCCCGCAAGTTAGGCATAATAAACCGCTTCGATTGTCATCCAGTCCTTCCTATGCAGAAAGAACCTCGTAAGGTCCGTGAGTTTCGCCGCCGCGAACAGGAAATCCTCGACACCGCGCTCAAACTGTTTCTCGAGCAGGGTGAAGACAGCGTCACCGTCGAGATGATCGCTGACGCCGTGGGCATCGGCAAAGGCACGATCTACAAGCACTTCAAGTCCAAGGCGGAGATCTACCTGCGCCTGATGCTCGACTACGAGCGCGACCTGAATGAGCTGTTGCATTCGGCCGACGTCGACCGCGACAAGGAAGCCCTGTCGCGAGCCTACTTCGAGTTCCGCATGCGCGACCCGCAGCGTTACCGGCTGTTCGACCGCCTGGAAGAAAAGGTGGTCAAGGGCAACCAGGTGCCGGAAATGGTCGAACAGCTGCACAGTATCCGTGCCTCCAACTTCGACCGCCTGACCCAGCTGATCAAGGGCCGTATCAGCGAAGGCAAGCTCGAAGACGTACCGCCGTACTTCCACTATTGCGCCGCCTGGGCGCTGGTGCATGGTGCCGTGGCGCTGTACCACTCGCCGTTCTGGAGCAATGTGCTGGAGGATCAGGAAGGCTTCTTCCAGTTCCTGATGGACATTGGCGTGCGCATGGGCAACAAGCGCAAGCGCGATCCCGAACCTTCCAACTGAGATAGTGCAGGCTTTCCCTGAAGCCTGCCAGTCTGCGTTACTTGGGCCGCTTTGCGCCCATCGCAGGCAAGCCAGCTCCCACAGGTACAGCGCAGACTTGAAGGTTGCGCGATCCTGTGGGAGCGACTGTCTTGCTCAATTTCTAAAAGCTGGCGCGATCCCTGTGGGAGCGGGCGTGTCGAGGCGTCGAACCGCCGCGAACACGGGCGAAGCCCGTGCCATCCACCGCGTCGCCTGTTTCGCGGGCTTGTCCGCTCCCACAGGTACTGCGCAGGTCTTGAGGTCAGCGCGGTCGGGGTGGGAGCTGGCTTGCCTGCGATGGGCTGCGCAGCAGCCCCATAACTGACAAGTCTGCTCCCACGACAGCACGGCGACACCGACAGCGGCAAAAAGGATAGGGCTTGCAAAAACCTGATTTATGAGTCAGGTTTTGCCAGCCCCATCATCCATGCCGGAGTCATTCATGATCGTCGATCGTCAAGGCAGGCGTTTTCGCAACCTGCGCGTCAGCCTGACGGCTGCCTGCAATTATGCCTGCACCTACTGCGTGCCAGACGGCAAGCGCCTGGTGGCAGCACAGGACGAACTGCCAGCGGATGCCCTGGCCCGTGGCGTGGCCTACCTGATCGAAGCCGCCGGCATCGAGCGCTTGCGCATCACCGGCGGTGAGCCATTGGTCAGTCCGCGCCTGGATACCTTCCTGGCCGCCGTGGCCAAGCTCGACCTTGACGATGTCTCGTTGACTACCAATGGTCAGCTGCTGGCGCGGAAGTTGCCCCAGTTGCAGGCGGCAGGTATCCGCCGATTGAACGTTTCCCTCGACACCCTCGACCCACACGCCTTCCGTCGTATCGCCCGGGGCGGCGACCTGGCCAGCGTGCTGGCGGGTATGGCGCAGGCCAGCGCCATGGGCATGCAGATCAAGGTGAACATGGTGCCTATGCGCGGGCACAACCTCGATCAGGTGCTGCCGCTGCTGGATTATTGCCTTGAGCGCGGCTTCGAACTGCGCTTCATCGAACTCATGCGCATGGGTCATCTTGCCCGTGACCAGAACGCCTTCCTGCAGCAGTTCGTCGGCCTCGACCAACTGCTCGCACTGATCGCTGGCAGGTATGCCTACGTTCAGGTCGATGCGCCCCTGGACGCCACCGCTTTGCGTTATCAGGTCCCTGGCAAAGGCCACTTCGGCGTGATCGCCAACGAAAGCGTGCCGTTCTGCCGCACCTGTTCGCGGCTGCGCCTGTCTTCCACGGGCTGGCTGCATGGCTGCCTGTCGTCGGGCAATCGCCATTTCGTCGGCGACCTGCTGGAAAAGCCGCGCCATCAGGCGCTGCCGGCCCTGCAGCGCTTGCTGGTCAAGGCCTTGGCAGACAAGCAGGACCTGGCGTTTTCCGGCGATGTGATGGTGATGAAGGTGATCGGTGGCTGAAGCTGGCGCAAAAGCTGCATCCGCCGGCTATTCGCCGGTTTTTCGTCGCCGGCCATTGGAGGAAAGATGCGTAGCCTGGTTTTGCTGCTGGCGCTGATGGCGCTGGGCGGTTGCATGAATGTCAGCGACATGGGCGAGGGCGTTCGTTATCACCTGAGCGATGCTGGCCTGCTGGACCACAGCGATACCCGTCGCACCCTGTCGATCCGCCTGCAGCCCGATTCGTTCATCTTCATCGGCCAGGGCGCATTCGTGCCCCCGGGCAAGGGGCCGGTGCCACGGCAGAACGTGGTGGCCGAGCAGGCCTTCAAGAGTTTCGTCGAGTATTTCCCGCTGGTGCGTCGCGCCCAAGGCCCGCTGGGCCTGGAAGAGGCCATCGCCCAGGCGCGTTCGGTGGGTGCCGACTACGTGCTGTACACCCGCTTCGCCCGCACCGACGACCGTATCGGCAATGGCGACGAGTGGTATGACGAACAGGCGGTCGACCGCCTGGGCTGGGACACCGGTGTTGTGCAGATGATGCTCATCGAAACCAGCACCCGCTACCTGATCGACACTGCGCGTATCAAGAGCCGTGGCGGTTTGTTGACGTTCCACGATAACACCCCGGAGGATTTGCTTGGCGCGCCGATGCGCGAGTACGCTCGTAGCCTTCTGGGTGTGAGTGAATGAGGCAAGCGTGATGAGCGATTCCGCCAAGGCCAATGATCTTCTGGCGCAGATCCCCAAGGCCAAGGGCCTGCCGCCGGTGCATCTGTGGAACCCGGACTTCTGCGGTGACATCGACATGCGCATCGCCCGTGACGGTACCTGGTATTACCTGGGTACCCCGATCGGCCGCAAGCCGATGATGCGGCTGTTTTCCACCATCATTCGCCGCGATGGCGATGACTACTTCCTGATCACCCCGGTAGAGAAGGTGGGCATCCGCGTCGACGATGCGCCGTTCGTGGCGGTAGCGCTGGATGTGGTGGGGGAGGGTGAGCAGCAGGTGCTGCGCTTCACCAGCAATGTCGAGGACCAGGTCGAGGCCGGGCCGGCCAACCCGCTGCGCGTAGTAATCGACCCGATCACGCAGCAGCCATCGCCGTATGTGCTGATGCGCAGCAACCTCGAAGCGCTGATTCATCGCAATGTGTTCTACCAGCTGGTGGAGCTGGCGGTGCCGCGTGAGATCGACGGGGAAGAGTGGCTTGGGGTGTGGAGCCACGGTGAGTTTTACCCGATCGGGCGTAGCAGCTGAGATCTCTGTTGCCTGCGCCGTCCTCTTCGCGGGCTCGCCCGCTCCCACAGGGTTTTCTACAGGTTTCATGAACTGCGCCGTACCTGTGAGGGCGGGCAGGCCCGCGAAGAGGCCGGCACAGGCAATGATCGGCCTCTTGGTTTTTCCCCGAATTGGTCATTTGTCTCTCTGCCCCACAGGCCTAACCTGCAGGCAATTGCCATCCAGGAGAAGCCCCCCATGAAACCCCTGAGCATCATCCTGTTCGCCCTGCTCGCCGTCCAAACCTTTGCCTGGGCGCACGGCGACGCTGCTGACCAGGTCACGGTCCTGCAGCAGCAACCGTCGAATGCCCCCGGCAAGAATGCCGTGATGCTTACCGTCAGCTACGCCCCCGGCCAGGCGTCACCCGCGCATCAACACCCTGGCGCAGTGATGGCCTACGTGCTGGAAGGGGCAGTGGTATCCAAGCTGGACGACGAGCCGGAGAAAACCTACAAGGCCGGTGAGTACTGGTACGAAGCCCCGGGTACCGTACACAGCGTGTCACGTAACGCCAGTCAGACGCAGCCAGCCAAGTTGCTGGTCTGGAGCCTGGTGGATGAAGGCAGGCCCGTGACCGAGCCGCTGAAGAACTGATAACGAAACTAACGAAAAAGCCCCCGGTTGCTTGCGCATCCGGGGGCTTTCTCAGTGTTTGGCTCCGCGACCTGGACTCGAACCAGGGACCCAATGATTAACAGTCATTTGCTCTACCGACTGAGCTATCGCGGAATCTGTGCGTATCTTACTGATTGCCTAGGGGAAGTCAAGCCACCCCTAGGCAAAACAATGAGTTACAGCACCTGCACGATAGCTTTGGTGACCACGTGGATGTTGCTCTGGTTCAGCGCGGCCACGGCGATGCGACCGGTGTCCAGGGCATAGATGCCGAACTCGTTTTTCAGGCGGGCGACCTGTTCAACGGTCAGGCCCGAGTACGAGAACATGCCGACCTGGCGGCCAACGAAGCTGAAGTCGCGGTTGGCGCCATATTCGGCCAGCAGCGAAACCATCTGCTTGCGCATGCCGTGGATGCGCTCGCGCATCTCGGCCAGCTCGCTTTCCCACATCTGGCGCAGTTCGGCGCTGTTCAGCACGGTGGCGACGATGGTCGCGCCGTGGGTCGGCGGGTTGGAGTAGGTGGTGCGGATCACGCGCTTGACCTGCGACAGCACACGGGTGCTCTCGTCCTTGGAGGCGGTGACGATCGACAGCGCACCAACGCGCTCGCCGTACAGCGAGAACGACTTGGAGAACGAGCTGGAGACAAAGAACTCCAGGCCCGACTCGGCGAACAGGCGCACGGCGAAGGCGTCTTCGGCGATGCCGTCACCGAAGCCCTGGTAGGCCATGTCGAGGAACGGCACGTGGCCCTTGGCCTTGACCACTTCCAGGACGTTTTTCCAGTCATCCAGGCTCAGGTCGACGCCGGTCGGGTTGTGGCAGCAGGCATGCAGTACCACGATCGAGCCGGACGGCAGGTTGTTCAGGTCTTCGAGCATGCCGGCGCGGTTGACGTCGTTGGTCGGCGCGTCGTAGTAGCGGTAGTTCTGCACCGGGAAGCCGGCCGATTCGAACAGCGCGCGGTGGTTTTCCCAGCTCGGGTCGCTGATCGCGACCACTGCGTTCGGCGAAATGCGCTTGAGGAAGTCGGCGCCGATCTTCAGTGCGCCGGTACCGCCGACGGCCTGCACGGTAACCACGCGGCCAGCGGCCAGCAGCGGCGACTCGGCACCGAACAGCAGCTTTTGCACAGCCTGGTCGTAGGTGGCGATGCCGTCGATCGGCAAGTAGCCGCGCGAGGCGTGCTGGGCGGCACGCTGGGTCTCGGCTTCGATCACGGCGCGCAGCAGCGGAATGCGGCCTTCCTCATTGCAGTACACGCCCACGCCCAGGTTGACCTTGTCGGTACGTGGGTCGGCGTTGAATGCTTCGTTGAGGCCCAGGATAGGGTCGCGGGGTGCCAGCTCGACAGCGGAAAACAGGCTCATTGTTACTTCGGCTCTGATTGGAGAGTGATAGGACGTACACGCTCCAGCCGAATGCACTGAAGCGGTGCACAAACGGGGAGTCAGTATAGTGATACCGACCGGTCACGGCGACACTCTGACGCAGCTTTTCCGGCTATTTGCGCAAATATTTTTCGACCATTGGTCTAATTGGCGGGTCCACCGTAACAAGCGCTCACAGCCGTGCCTTGAAAGCGCCACCCGACAGGCGCATTTGGGTATAGACTACTGGCTAAATTTACAGTTGCTGCAGCACCGCGAGGTCCGTCATGTCCGAGTTCCAGCTCGTCACCCGTTTCCAGCCGGCCGGCGACCAGCCCGAAGCCATCCGCCAGATGGTCGAAGGTATCGAGGCGGGGCTGTCGCACCAGACACTGCTCGGGGTGACCGGCTCGGGCAAGACCTTCAGCATCGCCAACGTCATTCAGCAGGTGCAACGCCCGACCCTGGTGCTGGCGCCGAACAAAACCCTCGCCGCCCAGCTGTATGGCGAATTCAAGGCGTTCTTCCCCAACAATGCGGTGGAGTACTTCGTTTCCTATTACGACTACTACCAGCCTGAGGCCTATGTACCGTCGTCCGACACCTTCATCGAGAAGGACGCTTCGATCAACGACCACATCGAGCAGATGCGCCTGTCAGCGACCAAGGCGCTGCTGGAGCGGCGTGACGCGATCATCGTCACCACCGTGTCGTGCATCTACGGCCTGGGTAGCCCCGAGACCTACCTGAAAATGGTCCTGCATGTGGACCGCGGCGACAAGCTCGACCAGCGCGCGCTGCTGCGCCGCCTGGCCGACCTGCAATACACGCGCAACGAGATGGACTTCGCCCGTGCCACCTTCCGCGTGCGCGGCGATGTGATCGACATATTCCCGGCCGAATCGGACCTCGAGGCCATCCGCATCGAGCTGTTCGATGATGAAGTAGAGAACATCGCCGCCTTCGACCCGCTGACCGGCGAGGTCTTCCGCAAGCTGCCGCGTTTTACCTTCTATCCCAAGAGCCACTACGTCACCCCACGGGAGACCCTGCTGGAGGCGGTGGAGGGCATCAAGGAAGAACTCAAGGACCGCCTGGAATACCTGCAGAAGGCCAACAAGCTGGTCGAAGCCCAGCGCCTGGAGCAACGCACCCGCTTCGATCTGGAGATGATCCTGGAGCTGGGCTACTGCAACGGCATCGAGAACTACTCGCGCTACCTGTCCGGGCGCCCGGCCGGGGCACCGCCGCCCACCCTGTACGACTACCTGCCGCCCGATGCGCTGCTGGTGATCGACGAATCGCACGTCAGCGTTCCGCAGG